>MDTD01186312.1_pt1 | contig 20062 bp, 16 predicted proteins | sample 811221 | NCBI WGS metagenome assembly MDTD01 (sample SAMN05326646, study PRJNA326480) | marine metagenome | isolation source: seawater | place: Pacific Ocean: South West | collected 2011
ACTCACAAGTCAGGTGTGTGGGAGGGAGCAGATATTGCGAACAAGTCATGATGGATCACTTTCAATGGATATTTGTGGTCAAAAGTTTAAAAAATTTAAGCAAGTTTTTCGATGAATGCTAGCACAGGCTTGTTTTGTTTTTATACAATTTTGCGCATGCTTCAAAAATCCACCATTCTGGTCCGCACACAATTCGACTGGCCTACTTCCCCGGGGGTTCATGCGTTTCGCTATCCGACACTGGGTGAAGTCCCGCCACATGACCATTTGTTTCTGGAACTGGTTTATGTCGAATCAGGCACAGCCGATCACCATTGCGCCGGTGGTGTCACCCAACTGCAACCAGGCACCATCATCGTCCTGCGTCCGCATGTCTGGCATGCCTATCTGAATCCCAAGAATCTTGTCGTCCTCAACTGCCTGATCGACCCGCGGTTTATTCAACACTTTGAACCGATTCTCTCCGAACTGCCCAGCACGGATGAATTATACCGCAATCACGTGACATACCAACAGGAAGTCCCCTCCTTCCAATACCGTCCCCAACGTACAAAAAGGCTCGAATTCCAGACTTATTTTGACCAACTCATCGACGAAGCTGAACACCAGAAACCCGGTTGGCAAGCATCCATGACGGCATTGACACTTAAACTATTAACCACAGTGGCAAGACAGTGTGATCTACAGCCCCCCATTCAGTCCAACCTGCTCTCCAAGCAGACACTCTCGCGTATCGAACAGGTGGTCAATCACCTGGAATCACATTACCAGCAACAGATCAGCCTCGATGAATTGGCTGCCAAGGTGGACCTGAGCCCTGCGCATTTGTCTCGAACCTTCAAACAGAAAACCGGTGTTGGGATCGTAGACTTCATTCACCGTCTGCGATGCGAAGAAGCCTGTCGCCTGTTGCGATTGACAGACCAATCCATCTCGCGAATCGCCATGCGTGTGGGGTATGACGAGTTGGCCTATTTTTCTCGTTGCTTCCGAAAACAGATCGGCTACTCGCCACGATCTTATCGCCAGATCGGCAACGAAATGGATTCTTCTGCCTTTGATTTATCCAATCGCTGACGCTAGCCTGACGCTGTTGTATCTTCACAACGGAGTCAATCATGTCCACGGATCACCCCAACGTCGTACTCATTTTCGCTGACCAAATGCGTGGCTCAGCCATGGGTTGTGCGGGCAATCCCGATGTCATCACGCCGGTGATGGATCAGCTTGCTCAAGATGGTGTGTACTTTGAAAACGGGATCGCCACCACGCCGGTCTGCTGCCCCAACCGTGGCACGATGCTGACTTCGACCTACCCGATCTGTCACAATGTACCCGTCAACGACATGCCGGTGCGGACGGATTTACCATCACTTGGGACCATCGCCAAAGACAACGGCTATGACACCGCCTACATCGGCAAGTGGCATCTGGATGGCTCACCACGCACCAAGTTCACCCCACCCGGACCGCGTCGCCTCGGCTTTGACGATTGGGCGGTCTACAACTGCTCGCATGCGTACATGGATCCCAAGTACTATCGCGATTCACCTCAAGTGATCCGTGAAGACGGCTACGAACCTGAAGTTCAAACCAACATTGCATTGGATTATTTGGCGTCACGCAAAGAGAAAAACACACCGTTTTGCATGGTCGTTTCCTGGGGGCCGCCGCATGATCCGTATGATCAGGTCCCGCAGAAGTATCAGGATATGTACGATCCGCAGAAGATCACATTACAGCCTAACGTCCAGCCCGATGCTCAGAATCCATTGGTAGGCAAAAAAGAATGTCGCACGACCATCGCCCAATACTATGCAGCGGTCACTGCGTTGGATGAACAACTCGGCCGGATCATTGACAAGCTTAAGGAGACCGGCGAATACGACAACACGCTATTCATCTACACATCGGATCATGGCGATATGCTCTGGTCGCATGGCATGATGAAAAAGCAGGCACCGTGGGCGGAGTCGGTGGACATCCCCCTGTTGATGCGCATGCCAAAGAAACTTGGCAGTGGTGAAAAGAACGAGGTGCTCTTTGGGACAGTGGACCTGCTGCCGACAATCTGTGGCTTGTTGAATTGGGAGAAACCTGCCACATTCCAAGGCGTTGATTTATCGACCTGTCTGACGGACGCCAACACAACACAACCGGAGACCGCGTTGATTGCCAACTATCACGGTTACAGCGAAGGTCATCATCAACATCTCTATGCCTGGCGAGGTATCCGTACCAAGACGCACAGCTACATCGAAAAGCCCAACCGTGAACCCTGGCTGTTATTCGACAATCAAAACGATCCATACCAGATGAACAATCTCATCGGTGATGCAACCGTGAGAGAACTGCAATCCAAGCTCTTCGATGCGTTAACAGGTTGGCTTGAATGCACGAACGACCCCGCCCTGCCGGATGATGAACTGCTCAAACATATGGGGCTGTTTGAACTCTGGGAGTATCACCGTGACATTGTCAAGAATGAATGGCATCATCCGGTGCATCCGCCCAAAACCGCATCTGTAAAAAACTGATTGGTTGTTGTTTGTTGTGTGTTACTGCGCAATCGTCTTATCCATAGGCTGCGTCCTGGGCCAATAGTCACCCGCGAGTTTGGCAAAGCGTTCGACCTGTTTGGGTCTGAGAAAAAGCTTACGGTTTGGGTCTTTGATCAGAACCAACCGAACCATAGGAAAAGTCTTGAATATCCGTGTCTCCTGTGCCAGCAGGTCTTCCCAAGGAATAAAAATCGGCGGATGCCCCAGTCGGAAAATTGAGAGGACCTGCAGACTCAAACCTTGGTCACTAAAACCGTATGTGATGGCGTTGTTGTATTGGGAAAAATATCCGATGCGCAGTGACTGCATGCCAACGGTCTTTTCATTGGGAATTTTATGCGTCATTGGATAGATGCGAGCGATCTTCTGCCAGCCGAAGACTTTGGCAATCACCCAGACGACCAGACACCAGACGACGGGGACGGCAATAACATTAATCGTGATGATCGACCACAGTGGCATGGTTATCCTTTGTGCAAACAGAAATCCAGGCCCAGCGTCTGACAGAGTGTTGCCAACGCCTGGGGTTGGGGTTGCATGCAGATCGCGTAGTGAGCACTGAAGGCATGATCAACAAAGTGATCCATGCCGGGCATGTTCACGTACCATCGCCCGCGACACCAACCGCCGTCGGGATCGTCAAACGTCTGCGTGATTTTACCCGGATAGATGTGCAGTTGCTGGTTGCTTTCATCTAATCGCCCCATCAGGACATCGCCAAGTTTGGGGATAGCAAAGGTCATCGACTGCCCGTTCCAGCAAGGCAAGGTTTCGATGACGCGGTAACGTTTGTCATCGGTCATGTTCGGGGGCACGATGCCAGCGGTCCCATAGTGACAGAGCACAGCAGTCTGATCCGCCACGCACTGGGCAAAGTCAGTTGCTTCGTCATCGGGATCGTATTCGCCGTGGGCCTTGTTTTTCTCCCATTGATCACGGTATGCCAGGTACACATTCGCCATCATCGCCTGCTGCTGATGGACTGCAGAGAGAAGCAGTTGCGTGATGAGCATGGCAATGTCCCCCTCTTCGGCAGTGGTGATGCCTTCGGATCGTAAGGCGGTATGTGCCAGGTTGGGCATCGCGGTTTTCTGGAAAAGGAACGGCTCAAAATCCTGCACGGCAATGGCGTTGGCCTGGTGTTCATCAACCAACTGACGCATGGCAACATAAAGCCGAGCACAATCGTTGAGATGCTCCTCTGACAATGCTGGATCAATGGGGTCAAACAGATTTTCCCGCCAATGCTCCCAGACTTGTTTGGCTTGTTGGTCGGTGACCTGTGATGCCATGATTTTCAGACGGGTCACGGGGACGCTGATCACGCGGACACCCGTGAGTTGATGAATCAACTGGGCACGAGCTTGAATATCGCCACGCATCGGATGCTTGTCATCGGGGTCGCAGACCATAAGCATTTTGGATTGCTCAAGCCAGTTCTTGCCACGTAAAGCCGTAATGGATTGGATGACGCGATCGCGTGTTTCACCGGGTAAAACAATGTTGCCAAGATCACGGAACATCTGCCGACATGCTGCCTGATATGAATGAAAGACCAGTGGCGGATCGATGAGCATAACCGGGCATTGGACATCCGAAAAGAGATCCTGATACTGCCATGCCTGCAGGTGATCGGCAATCATCAGTACGTCGGATTGCCTGGACATCTCGGTGACCTGCTCGGTGGTCATATCTTTGTAAATTCCACCATTCACACATTGGAGCATGTCGGCACCAACAAGCTTGCCAAGGGCGTCGATGGTCTTCTCAACAGGTTGATTACGGAACCCCAGCACGGTCGCTTTAACCGGCGAGAAGTCCGGCACGAGTCCAATGGGCTTGGGGAACGCGAACGTCTGGTTGGATACTTTGGCTAAGGTGGGGTCATCACACATGTCAGGTCAGTATTTCTTGTTTAAGGTATTGGACTTCATGAACCGTTTTACCAAATGCGTGTGCGTTTGGGAATTCATGATTGGGATGTTTAACCAGATTCTTGATTGACAGGTGATTGTGCGCACAGGAGCCAGGGGACATTCGTCCACGGGCTTTAGGTGCAGACGTGTTGGGAGATTGTTGAGCAGTATGTGTAATGACAAAAAACAAGGCACGATCGGGTGAGATCGTGCCTTGAGAGAATGTGTTGTTATTGCCTGGGATCAAGCCGGACTTGGGATGCCCGGTGAGTCAGGCGTGTCATCCCCAAGGTCGGCATTACCATCGGAGGCCTTGTCAGCTTTGTCAGCCTTATCCTGCTCTGCCTGCAGCAGGTCAGAGACGGTGGGCTTATCCAGATCGTCACCGTTCATGAGTTTTTCGACTTCTTCGAAGGTGAGGGTTTCATACTTGAGTAACGCTTGAGCCAAGGCTTCGAGCTGCTCCTTGTGCTCCTCGATGATCTGGGTGGCATCGTTGTAAGTGCGGTCAATGAGTTCCTTGACTTCCTGATCGATGAGCAGCGCGGTTTCGTTACTCATGGTGTCACCGCGTTCCCATGTCTGTCGTTGTTCATCTTCGCCAACGAATTGGAAACCGAGTTTATCACTCATGCCGTACTGGGTGACCATGGCGCGGGCGATGTTGGTTGCCATGCGGATGTCACCAGCCGTACCGTTGTACATATCACCGCAGAACATGTGCTCGGCGATGCGTCCGCCATAGCTGGATCGCATGCGGGCAAGCAGTTGGTTGCGGCTGGAGAGATTGCGGTCCTTCTCCGGCAACAGATACGTTGCCCCCAGCGACGGACCACGCGGGATGATGGTGACCTTGTGCAGTGGCTCGGAGTACTTGTCGAAATACATGAGAATCGCATGGCCTGCTTCGTGATAAGCGATAACCTTGCGTTCTTCCTCTTCGATTTTCTGAGACTTACGGGCGCGACCCCAGCGAACTTTGTCGCGGGATTCTTCCAGGTCATCCTGTTCAACGAAGTCCTTGCCCGCAAGCGTTGCGGAGATGGCTGACTCATTGATCATGGCAGCGAGTTGGGCACCGGAGAACATCGGCGTACCACGGGCGATTTTCTCCAGGTCGACATCCGGACCGAGTTTGATCTTGCGGCTGTGGACCTTGAGGATATCCATACGCCCCTTGACGTCGGGCAGTGGAACCTGAATCTGACGATCAAAACGTCCCGGACGCGTTAGAGCAGGGTCAAGCACGTCTGCGCGGTTGGTGGCTGCAACGACGATCACCTGGTCATTGGTTTCAAAGCCGTCCATTTCGACGAGGATGGCGTTTAAGGTTTGTTCACGTTCATCATGACCACCGGAACTAAAACCACTGCCACGACGACGGCCAACAGCATCGATTTCGTCCAGGAAAATGATGCAGGGCGAAGACTCCTTGGCCTGCTTGAAGAGGTCACGGACACGTGAAGCACCCACACCCACGAACATTTCCACGAAGTCCGAACCGGAGATCGAGAAGAACGGCACGTCGGCTTCCCCTGCCATGGCTTTGGCGAGCAGCGTCTTACCACAACCGGGCAGACCTTCAAGCAGCACACCACGGGGCACACGACCGCCAAGACGCTGGAACTTCTTGGGGTTCTTGAGGAACTCAATGATTTCGTTGATCTCGTCCTTGGCTTCTTCAATGCCAGCAACATCGTCGATGGTGACATTGGAGTGTTCCTTATTCAGCAGCTTGTGCTTGGAGCGACCGAAGTTGCCCAGCATGCCACCGGGTCCACCACCGGCATTGCGGATGGACCGGAAGACGAAGAAGTAAAGCAGGAACGCAATGAGGATCACCGGCCCCCAGGTCACCGCCAAAGTGAGCAGGACGGAGGAACCGGGGCTTTCCTTGTAGGGTTGGCCGATCTCGCGAAGGTCTTCGACGATATCTGCCTTGGTCTCACGACTGATGACGGTCATCACGCGCTCGGTGGTGTTCTGATCCTTGGGCAGCACGTCTTTCTTGAGTACGCCGATCATGCGCTCGTCTTCGACGATAATGGGTTTATCAGGCGCAAATTCACCATTACGGGCATGGTTCATGAAAGCCATCTCAGTGATCGGTATGGCCTGACTGGAGGCGTTGTTCATCAACCACAATAGCAACAGAGCCAGTCCACCCAGCAGCATCCAGCCCACGACACTGCGGGACATCATGTTCTGTGGCGGACGGTTGTTATTCGGACCCTCTCCGCCGGGCTTGTTGCCTTGCGGATCTTTGTTGTCTTTGGGGTCATCCAGATTCGGTTTGGACATTCATTTACCTTTCGGTCCCCGGTGCGTGGGGCGAGTCAAAACATTGATTTTATCAGACGCACGCGGTTTGTACTGATCCTGATGATTCTACACTTTACCTATCGGCAGGATTGCAGTTGAATCTGCCTCAAGTTGCAAAAAAGGGAAGAATCCAACGTCATGCAACAGACAGGAACTGCGAATCACGAATAAACACTGCTTGATCACAGCTTGACCCGTAAAACATCGCTGTCTTCCTGGTGACGGATTGACTTACCAATCCGAGCGCATGGTGTCGACGATACGTTTGGCCATTTCCTGAGTTGCGATGTGCTGCCCGGTTGCCATGGGTTCAGAGATCGGCGTGGAGGCGACATACCGCCCCACCGCGATGATCCCATCTCGGCGACGCAGGGTCTTGCCATCGGACTGCTGCTTCCAGAGGAAGTTGACGACCATGGTCAATTCGGTCTCCTGCACAAGGCCGCCTTCGCGGGTGTTGCTCAGGGGACGCTGACTGATGGAAACGATCTGTCCTTCGAGCACCGTCTGAGCGGTACGCGTGGCTACGACCTTATACGGTGATCGCAGTTCGATTTCTTTGATCAACGCTTCGGTCAAATCCAGTTCAACGCCGCGGTAAAACGTCTTGTTCTGGAAGATCGGCACGGCAACGGACTGGTACTCCGTATTAAACAACTCGGTCTGCGTGTAACCACAACCTTGTAGCACCAGCATCACTGCCAGGAGACTCAAAATATTCCAGGCTTTGGTTTTCACTTGGCAGCCCCCCCGGCAAGTTGCGGCTCAAGTCGCGCCAAGGCCGCTTCGGCATCACGTGCTGCTGCGGTCTGGGGATGATCCTGGACAATGCGACGGTACATGTACACCGCGCTGACCTTGTCCTTTTTACGCTTGTCATACCACTGAGCGGTATGCAGGTCTTTTGCTGCCAATGACTCATTGACACGCACGAGTAAAGCCTGTGTCCCAAGACGCTGAGCCGATGCGGGAAATTCCTTTTCGAACTGCTTGATGTGAATGGTTGCATCCAGCAACCCCGTGGGATCGAACACCGGACTGTTAAAGGATGCCAGATCCGCTTCAATGCGACGAAGCATCACGCGTTCGCGATACCGGCTCCGAGGATAGTTTTCCAAAAACAGTTGGTAGGCTTCAGCAGCACTGCGCATCTCACCACGTTTAAAGTAAAAGTCACCAAGTTCCAAAGAAGCCTGTTCGCCGATGAGACTGCCCGGCGCACGTTCCTGAATACGGATGAACAGTTCTTCAGCTTCACCGTGAGCACTGAGAAGTCGCATGCCCAACCAGACACGCTTGGTGCCTGAAGCAAAGATCTTGGCGACTTCAAATTCGCGTTCAAGAGCCAAGTGGAAATGCTCGGAACCGGGGAAGCTGCGGATCATGTATTCATAGTCGAAAAGCGCTTTGTAATACCGACGTTCCAGCACCTTGGCATCGCCGGCGATCAAATAGGCTTCTGCGAGCATCGGGTGGTTGGGATAGGTCTTGATCCAATCCTTGACCGCTGCAATCGCCTCCTTGCCCTGCTCCTGGGCGACCATTTTACGGATCGACTGAAGCTTGGCTTCGGGGGAGCCCGGTGCGTAGGACTGCGTGGCAACCCACTGATCCTTATCGAGTTGATACTGCTCCTGAGCCTGAACAGCGGCCAAACCCAGCGTGAGAACCAGGCTGAAAATCATCATCTGCAAACGCGATTGTGTCATGAAGGTGAACCCTTTGGATTGGATCGTCCGTCTCGTGTGTGTCTGTAACCTCATGATGATAAGCCGGTGAGGGAAAATGGGCAAAAAGCGAAGGTTATCCGGCAGTTGGCCAGGTACCAAAGTCAAGCCACCAGAAGCAATGTAACACAGACGATCATCGATATCAGCCATATCATTGAATAAACGATCAGTGTTCGTTTACAGGCATCTCGCCGTTTGACTGATGTCTTGGCGTTTCGCATTTTTCGAATCAGAGCATTGGCGTGGTAACCGTAAGTTAGCATCGCAGAGAGTAACATTGACCAGAGAAACGGCTCTTCCCACTTCTCCCACGCACCGGTCAAACGCCCCCACCGTTGCGGAACTTTGTTCGCGTAGTAATCAGCAACTTGAAGCATAAATTGCCCCAAAAAGCCAAACAGAATCAATGGAATCGCAATTTTCAGATATCGGAAAATGATCTGAGAATAATATTCCTTATCCTCTTTGGTCGGATTTTTAGGCCACAGCTTCTGAGTCCGCTTGAATTGAAAAATAAGCCCGACACCAATGCCAATACACAGATAACAGATGATGTAACCAACCAACAGAAACGTGGCAGACATGTGTAAAATCCATTAAACAATGGTGTTAAGGTGAATTTTACACCAATCCAATCATCTTTCCAAACTGGAGATTTTTCGGCACGACCTTGATTCTACAAAGTGTGCGCCTAGAATAAGAACGCTCGCAAATTGAAAGCGATCTCAATTTATTGAACATTGATTCAAAACCATGGATTGTCGATAAAACAACGCAAATAAAACACTTGAATGATGCCATGGTGCACCAGGACGGACAGGCCTTGAACACCATCACACTGGACAATGAAACCGGCCCATCAACATCCATTGTCCCCAAGGAGAATCCAGCAATGTTACAGCGCACCGATCATCGCAAAGCATTTACGCTCATCGAGCTTTTGGTTGTCATTTCGATTGTTGCATTGTTGATTGCGATTCTCCTGCCGGCTCTTGCCAAAGCGAGGATGTCCGCCAATGCGGTCAAATGTGGCTCACAGCTGCGACAAATCGGGTTGATGATGGAAACCTACACCAGTGATTTCAACAACTATCTCTCTGCTGCAAAAATACCGTATTCTTTGCCCAACTCCAGTTGGGATCAATACTGGTACTCAGTCTACCTGTATCACAATAATCCCAAATCCGGCGGATACAGTGACTATGTCGATCAGCTTAAAAGCTCGATTTTCACGTGTCCCACGGTGGTTCGCCAGGGGATCTGGTCAAAGAATGAACCCGGATACTCTCAAAACACTTTTCTGGTGAACATGCTGATCCTGACACCTGCGGGGACCAACACGTATCAGAACCGGATCAAGACGTTTCTTCGCCGAGACATGCTCTTGATGCCAAGCAGGCAGCTTGGGATTTCCGAACGCCCATTGGAATGGCATTTTGAAGAAGTCGCTGACTATTATGCACTGGATTACCAACGTCACCTTGGGGCAGCCAACTTTCTGTTTTATGATGGACATGTGAAGGCTCAAGGCGAAGGTGCTCACACGATTTCGCCGTATTGAATATGCTCGAACATCCGATTCAATGGATTGATAGGAATACCATGGCATCCTCAACGCCCATCCATACCGGCTTAACGGAACCTGCAACTGAGAACCATCGCGTCCTTGATCAGAGAACACGCGCAATTTAGGAGAATCACTTGGCTGCATCACTCAAGGAAATCGCCAACGCCGCCGGTGTTTCGGTTGCCACCGCTGCACGCTTTCTCAATGGTGACCAGAAAGAAGTCTGGGTCTCCACTGCACGTCGAGCCCAGCGGGTCCGCGATATTGCCAAGCAGATGGGTTACCGTCCAAGCCACCGCGCCAAGTCACTGGCCCGTAAAAGCTCCATGGCGGTGGGCCTGCTATACGGTCGGCAGAGTTTTTTCCTGGCGGACCTATACCACCGGATCAACTGTCGCATCAGCGAACAGCTGTCACTCAATGGTTATGACCTGATGATGATCCCGGCTGTCGGACCCGCTTCACAGTGGTCAGGCAAACTCATGGACGGACGGATTGATGCCTGCATTGTCTGTGACCCGGCACCGGCGGATCTGCAAAGCGTGCTTGATGAAGTCGACCTGCCCATGATCGGGATCAACCTCAGCACCGATGCGAAGATCCCCATGATCCGCTATGACGAAGCCCAGGGCGCCCGTTTGATGATGGAACATTTACTGGCACTGGGTCACCGGCGGTTCTGGATGGCATCCTATACCGAGACGGTTGAACGGGCGTTGCGTCATATGAGTTTTGTTGTCCGTATCGACACCATCAAAGCCATTCTTGCTGAGCACAATCTCAACGACAACTTTGAGTTCAAGACCAAAACCACGCCCAGGCAGTTTCATGCAATCGCTTCGATGCCGGTTCATCAACGCCCCACCGCCATCATTGCCCAAAATGATGCACGGGCCATGGAAGTGATCCGCCACCTTCACGATGCAGGTCTCCGCGTTCCCGAGGATATCAGCGTCGTGGGATTCAACAATGACAACAGCTCAGCCCTGTTTATCCCGTCCATCACATCCATTGACCTGCCTGCACAGGAAGCATCGGACCAGGCAGTCAAGTACGTGCTTGAGAGTTTGCAGAACAAGCAACAAAAAATCAAAACAAAAGCGCAGACCATCAACACGGTCCTGGACGAACAACTGATCATTCGTCAGTCCACCGGCCAGGCACGCAATGAATAACCGCATCAACCCAATGCCTTTCGCGCAGCATCCGTCTGGATCCAAACCTGCTGCCTGCAACTAAAATTCACAACACAACCCTATGGAGTTTCGCATGATTCGCTTGAGTCTTTCAACTGGACTTTACGTTGGTACGTTTGTACTGATGACCTGTTTAAGCTTTCTGGCAAAGCAAGCTGTCGCAGAAACCGATGTCCAAATCCCCCAGGGCGGACAGGCGATGATTGACTTTGACGATCCCGATGCGTTCCGTCCCGTCATTCGCAACAAGAACCCGGACAATGCTTCCTATGAGCGTTTTGAAGTCCGGAACATGCCCTTCAAGCATGCCATTCGGGTGACGAATCTGAAAATTCAACCCCAGCCTTGGAATGTCAATGTCAATGTCCAGGTCAAACCCATCGCCATTGAGTCCGGCGACGTGTGTCTGCTGACTTTCTGGATGCGCAGCCCCTGGTCCGAAGACGAATCGGGCAACGGTGTGGCCAACGCATATGTGCAGTCCAACGAACCGCCCAACCGGAAAATGGTGCGCGAACGTGCCTATGCAGGCAAATCATGGCAGCGGATTCTCATCCCCTTTACCGCAGGAAACAAACTCCAATTGCCTCCGGGCAAAGCCAATGTCTCCATTCACATGGGCTTCCGCCCGCAGACCGTGGAGTATGGCGGGTTTGAACTGATCAACTACAAAAAGACGCTCAAGGCCCAAGCGCTCCCACGCATCCAACACACCTACGACGGGCGAGCCCTGGATGCCACATGGCGCATTGATGCAGCAAAACGCATCGAGCAATACCGCAAAGCAGACATGACCATCAACGTCACCGATACGCAGGGCAAACCCCTCAGCGGTGCTGACATTCATGTTCAAATGACCCGACATCAATTCCGGTTCGGCACCGCCGTCACCGCGCACATGCTCGGGATCGATCCGGCGCAAAGCAAAAATGTGGGGGATCACAGACGCTTCCCCTATACCCAGAAGGATGTCCTGCAATACCGCAAAATCGTTGAAGAGAATTTCAATTGGGTCGTCCTGGAAAACGACCTGAAAATGGTCCCCTACCGCAACGCCATCGCCAATGTCCAAAATAACAATGTCCAAACGCTTTTTCGACGCGATTGGATTGACAATGCCCTGACCTGGCTTGAGCAACGCAACATCAAAGTGCGCGGCCATCGCATCTTCAACGGGCGCATGCCCCGATATGTGAATTGGGATACCAGCCGACGCGAGGAATTACGCGACATGATCATGGCAGAGGCCAGGCAAAAAGTCACCGACATCGGCAATCGCGTCGCCGAATGGGACTGCATCAATCATCCCGAATGGGGCGGCGGTGGCAACAGTCTCATCGGCTTCATCAACGAGCCGGACTTCTACGCCAAATGCCTTGCACTGGGCCGGGAACTGGCACCCCAAGCCCTGATGTGGACCAACGAAGGACAGGTCATGACCGGGGACGGTGGCCGCATCGTGGGCTATGAAAACATCATCAAAGCCCTGCACCAATACAACCAACCGCCTGATGGCATCGGCTTCATGGGACACTACAACACCAGCAGTCTCGTGCCCCCGACGACACTCTACGAGCGATTTGAACGCTTCGCCCCATACGCACAGCGTATGCAATACACCGAGTTGGACATCACCACCAACGATCCCCAACTCCAGGCGGATTACCTGCGCGATGTACTGACGGTGACCTTCAGCCATCCCAAGTTCGTCGGCATCATCCAATGGGGTTTCTGGGCCGGCAAACACTGGAAGCCCGAAGCTGCCCTGTGGACTAAAGACTGGAAAGAAAAACCCGTTGCCAAGGTGTATCGCGATCTGGTGTTCAACCAATGGTGGACCGACGAAACCGCAAAATCGTCAACAAGCGGTAGCGTAAACTTCCGGGGGTTCAAAGGCGAATACACCATCACCGTCACACACAACGGCAAGACCCAGGAAGTCAAAACCACACTCGGTGATGATGGGCAGACGGTGACTGTGAAGCTGGATTAACGGCAAGATTTTCGCACTACTTGCCAAGGCATTCTTGCCACTGATGCACACAGATAAACACAGATAGAAACCAAAGACAGAAATTTGATTCGTCATTCCCGCGCAGGCGGGAATCCAGTGGCATTCTGGGGACACTTGCATGTTCCACTGGACTCCCGCCTGCGCGGGAGTGACGAAAGTAAATCTGGTTCTGCGTTTTTTCTTGTCTTAGTACGAATTATGGCCGAATAAATACGACATCAACCACGCAAAAATCATACATGCCAACAGTAAAGCCCATGCCATAATTACCTTGAAAATATGTTCTCTGGCTTCTTTACGTGTTTTTGACTTTCGGAATTTTCGGTGTTCGAAAAAATACCAGAAAACGCAGCCTATCATGCCTGCGACCAAAGCCATAAAAACAAATGGTGCCATACACCCCAATATGTTTGCCAAGACTCTCAAAGGAGGACATTCCTTCGTCGATTATGGTCAGTAAATTCCATTTAAAAACCGATCAATCGCATCGTGATAGGTCTTCTCATCGACCAACGGCAAACCGCCATGCTCTCCGCCGGCGATCTCGACGTAGGTTCCGTTGCTTGCAGCTTCAGCGATGGACCGCCCTGCGGATGATGGACAGATTGGATCGTCCGAGCCATGTATAACAAGCAACGGGCATTTGAGTTGTGATGCCTGTTGGGCTCGATCGTACTTGGTGAAGTTCCAGAACATGATCCGCAACATCGCGTTGGCGATCATGCAAAACGGCTCAGCGGGGATACGCTTTAATCGCAAATGACTGGCAACGGGCTGCATGGCATAACGATACGGGCCATCGAGAATCACGCCGATCACGCGGCTGTGATGCTGTTGATCGTTGACTGCTGCATGCAGTGTGATTCCTGCCCCCATGGATGATCCGACGAGGACGAACTTTTCATCTGGTGTCTGTTGCACCTGATCCATAATGCTGCACAGGTCAGCCGGTTCGAGTTGGCCGACGGTGCAGACCTTGGCGGTGTGATCACCATGCCCACGCATGTCGTAGACGATGACACGTGAAGCCCATTGTGCCAAACGTTGTGCTTTGTAGAGACTGCCATAGCGGCTGTTGGTCCAGCCGTGAGTCATGATGATGGCCGGACCGTCGAGTTGAGCACCTTCAATGATCCAGCCCGGTGATTGGGTTTCGTCGGGCATTTTAAAGGTGACTTCCTCAGCCAGCAGGTTCAGTTCCTCAGGATCGGTAATGCCATCGCGTGCCAGGACCACGCCATAGGTCTTGCGATCCGGGTGCATCATGGCATGAACCAACAGCCAACCACCGACAAGCCAAATCACGGCCAATGCTGCGGCAAATAGTATCACCAGTCCCAATATCGAATCGAACATCGCAAGACGGTAGGATATGTTGCCGATGTTGTCCAACACGAATGATTGATACACGCTAAACCGCAAGCGGTTGATTGGAGCATTTCATGGATTATCAAGCCTTACTCAACGAAGCGATCAAGGAAGCCAAACAGGGTTTAGCTGAAGGTGGCATTCCCATCGGCAGTGTATTGGCTGACGCGGACGGCAACATCGTCGCCCGTGGACACAATCAACGTGTGCAGTCCGGCGACCCCACCGCCCATGCCGAAGTGGACTGCATCCGCAATGCCGGCCGTCGTCGCGATTGGGAAAAACTCATCCTCGTCTCGACACTCAGCCCCTGTGTCATGTGCACCGGCACGTCACTGCTCTTTCGCATCCCCAAGGTGATTATCGGCGAAAACGAAACCTTCACAGTCGCTGAAGAACTCTTCAAACAAAACAACGTCGAGTTGATCAATCTCGATTCAGATGAATGCAAGCAACTGATGAAAGACTTCATCGCGGATCGTCCTGATCTGTGGAATGAAGATATCGGGTTGTAAAACACAAGGCATCAGCGACACGCAGTGTTGCAGCTATTTGATCAGTATTGATTTGGATTACGACAAGCGATCGCGGTAATCTTCGTACCCGAAGCTGCGGATGACTTCGATGCTGTCGCTTGCCGGTTCGTAGGTCGCGATACTGGGGTGATGTACGCCGTTGAACATGGTGGTCTTGACCATCGAGTAATGAATCATGTCGGTGAATGCCAAACGGTCGCCGACTTTCAGTGGTTGATCAAAGCTGTATTCACCGATGACATCGCCTGCAAGGCAGGTCATGCCCCCGAGTTTATAGGTGTGTGGTTTTTCACCCGGTTCACCTGAGCCGATGACCATGGGGCGATATGGCATTTCCAATACATCGGGCATGTGGGCTGACGCGGAGGTGTCGAGGATGGCAATGTCCATGGCATTATGCACGATATCCTGGACTTCAGCGACAAGAATGCCGGTGTTCAGTGCGACAGCTTCACCGGGTTCGAGATAGACTTCCAGGTCGTACTTGGCTTTGATGCTTTTCACCAATTCGATGAGTTGTTCCACGCCGTAGTCATCACGTGTGATGTGATGTCCACCACCGAGATTGAGCCACTTCATCTGGGGCAGGTACTTGCCGAACTTTTCTTCGGTGACTTTCCAGGTACGCTGCAGCGCATCGACATTTTTTTCACACAACGTATGACAATGCAGACCTTCAATGCCAGTCAAATCCTGCCCTCGGAAGTCATCGATACATACACCTAGGCGTGAACCGGGCGAGCATGGATCATAGATTGCCGTTTCGACTTCCGAGTGTTCAGGGTTGATGCGGATGCCACAGCTGACTTTTTTCTTTGCAGTGAGGATCGCGTCCTTGTGACGGTTCCACTGACCAAACGAGTTAAACGACATGTGATCGGAGTACTTGATATAGGTCTGGAGTTGGTCGGTCTTATAGGCAGGTGCGAAGCTGTGCATTTCCTTGGAGAAATGCTCATGGCCGAGTTGTGCTTCATAGGGTGACGAAGCACAGACGCCTGCGAGATAGCATTTGACGATGCGGAACGTCGACCACATCGCAAAGCCTTTAAGCGCGAGCAACACCTTGGCACCGGACTCATCCTGCACGCGTTTGAGTATGCCAAGGTTTTTTCGAAGCAAACCCAAATCACAGACAAAGCACGGGGATGGCAGGCGGTTTAAGTCGATCTCGTTGACGGTGGACATGGCAGCAACTCCTTTTTTAACCACAGAGACACAGAGTCACAGAGCCCGAAAAAGACAGAGAAATAAACTTTGTATTTCTTTCTCTGTGTCTCTGTGACTCTGTGGTTCAAGTAATTCTCTTTGTTTACAGGATCACATTTCCTTGATGTGCCAGGGCAGACCGTGGATGTTAAGTTTTTCCATGAACGGGGTCGGGTCGTTTTGTTCCATGTTCCAAACACCGGGCTTTTTCCATTTGCCGGTCATGAGCATCATCGCACCGATCATGGCAGGGACACCGGTGGTGTAACTCACTGCTTGAGCGCCAACTTCCTTGTTACATTCGGCATGGTCACAGACGTTGTAGATGAAGACCTTTTTGGGCTTGCCGTCCTTGACACCTTCGATGAGTGTGCCGATGGAGGTCTTGCCAGTGTAGCCCTTTGCGAGGCTTGCCGGATCGGGGAGCAGGCGTTTAAGGAACTCAATGGGAACGACGGGCGTGCCGTTGTAGTCCACGGGTTCGATGCCGGTGATACCGATGTTCTGCATGACGCGCAGGTGGGTGAGATATTCCTGGCCGAAGGTCATCCAGAAACGGATGCGCATAAGGCCTTTGATGTTCTGCACCAGTGATTCTTCCTCTTCGTGATACAGCAGGAAGCTTTTGCGGACGCCGACTTCAGGATAATCAAAGTCCCAGGTTTGACTCATCGGTTCGATTTCGATCCAGTTGCCATCTTCCCAGTACTTGCCCTTCTGGGTGATCTCGCGGATGTTGATTTCCGGGTTGAAGTTGGTGGCAAAGGGATGGCCATGATCACCGGCATTGCAGTCGAGAATGTCGATGTAATGAATTTCATCAAAGAGCTCTTTCTGAGCGTAGGCACAGAACACGTTGGTGACGCCGGGGTCAAAGCCGCTACCGAGTAACGCACAAAGGCCCGCGTCCTTGAACTTGTCCTGGTAAGCCCATTGCCACTTGTATTCAAACTTGGCTTCGTCCTTGGGCTCGTAGTTGGCAGTGTCCAGGTAGTCCACGCCCGCTTCAAGACAGGCATCCATGATCGGCAGGTCCTGGTAAGGCAGCGCAACGTTGAGCACCAGGTCGGGCTTGACCTTCTTGATCAGTGCGACCATCTGGGGCACGTTGTCTGCATCCACCGCAGCGGTGTCGATCGTACGACCGGTCTTTTCCTTGATCGAAGCTGCAATCTCATCACACTTGGAGACAGTGCGGCTGGCGAGCGTGATCTGCTCGAACACTTCGGGAACCTGTGCACACTTGTGTGCCACCACGCGACCGACGCCACCGGCGCCAACAATCAGGACATTGCCCATTTTCTGATCTCCTTGCCTAAGCTTGTGTATTGATACCAAGCCTTTATTCTCATGATTTAGCTGCCAGTGACAACCCGACTTAGGTTCGCTGGCCGTGACTTTTGACAAAGCGCGGAATCATAGCGGATTTCGCTTACCTGCGATACCTATTTGAAACACCTGATCGAAAATTAATCTTGTTCAGTTTCGGCGCAAAATGAACCAAGTCTGCGCCGTTTTGTGATTGTACGCTGCCCCTTCCCCCGGTAGCTTGGCATCCTGAACTTTTGACCACAAGGATCGCACACATGTTTGACCGCAAAGCACAATGGATCTGGGATGCCAGTGACCGCAAAACTTACCACCACTATCTCCAGGCCAGAGAAACGTTCACAGTCCCCCAAGCCCAACTGGCAAACCCGATCACACTGCAGATCACAGCCTGTAGCTACTACATGGTGACGCTTAACGGCAAAGTCATCGGCCACGGTCCGGCCAAGAGCGCGCATGGCAAACGCTCTGTGGACACCTATGACCTGAGACCCTTTGCACAACGTGGTGAGAACGAACTGATCATCACAGCCCTGACAGTTGGTGCAGGAACCATGACCGCTGCTTATGAAGATGCAGGTCTGATTTTTCAGATCAATGTGGGCAAACGCATCATCGTCAGCGATTCCAAAACACAAGTCCGGCCTGACCCAACCCGCAAGCGCCCGACTTCGCGACGATGGATCATGCCCTGCGTGGAAGATGTCGATGCAGCAGGTTTGGCAAAACGCAGCGGCTGGAAAAATGCGACGGTAATCGATGCTTCAGCGATCCAGTTGTATGAACGACGTGTCCCGCTGCCGTCGCGTGAGGTATTGCCAGTCAAACGCGTGGTGAGTTGTGATGCGGTGAAACTACCCAACGTCAATGTCACATTTATCGTCAAGCCGTACCTGGTGGATGAGAAGCAACGCTACCGTTGCAACACCTATCACACGCATGCTTATCTTATCAGTGAGATTCACTCCCCGATTGACCAGACGTTTGAACTCGCGCCAGCATTGGGCAACTTCGCATGGTGGATCAACGGCAAGCACATGGTCGACTCCAACGGTTGGAATACCTCGGCCTATGGCGACAAACCCATTGTCGTCAAACTATCCAAAGGCAAGAATCTGCTGGTGGGTATCAGTCGACATTCACATCATGAAGACGCCTGCATCTGTGGGCATGCCGACAGGCCGTTGACCTTCAAAAACCCCTACGGCAAAGGCATGTTTGCGTTGATACTTGATGAACCGGACGCCAAATCCATCACCGGCAAGAAGCAGTTGACCACCGAATGGGCCGCCATGCCCGGCATGATCAAAGGCGTCAAGCCAGCACATGGTTTTACCGATGGTGCGATACAACCCTTTGCCGAAGGCGCCCGTGTCATCAAGCCGTTGGACGCTGATGTCAACACAGCAACCTTGGACACGCTGACACTGCCTGCTGCCAAGAATGGTACCGCTTCACGAACGATTGTCGACCTGGGTGTCCTTCACAACGGATACCTTTGCTTTGACAGTGAAGCACATGACGATGGGCGATTGATTTTCAGTATGTTCGAAGCGATCAGGGAAGACCCGCAGGTCATGATTCACTGGCCGGGAATCAACAACGCGCTGCGTTACCGCGTCGCCAAAGGCCGTCAAAGTTTTGAAAGTTTCTTTGCCTACGGTGTGCGTTACATAGCCATCCATCACACCGGTTCAAAACCTGTGACACTGAAAAATCTCCGCGTGTTGACCGCCAATTGCAACATGGTTGCCAAGGGGTCCTTGCAGACGGACAACCCCATCATCAATGCAATTTACAAGCAAGGCGTTCAGTCACAGCTTTCGGGGATGGATGACTCCTATACGGACTGCCCGACGTTTGAACAGGTCAACTGGAACTATGACAACCGCACGACGGCCTTGGCCAACTATGTCACCTTCTCCAGCGATGCCATTACGCAAAACAGTATCCGTCTCTTTTCGGAAGACCCCCATTTTCAGGGCATGGTGCGCAGTCAATATCCAAGCGACTGGGAGAACTTTATCCCACTGTGGTCGTTTCACTGGATCATGTGGGTGCGTGATTACTGGTGGCATAGTGGTGATGCAGCCTTTGCAAAGCAGATGATGCCCTGCATCACTCGTGGGTTGGAACATGCACTGAGTCTGCGTGATGAACGTGGGTTATTGTCCATGCCCGGTGTGTGGCATTTCGTGGACTGGGCGCAGGGACGCGATGATGATCATGCAGTCAACGCTGCTGAACAAGGCGGACTGCTGGGCGCGTTGGAAGCTGCCATCCAACTCGGTCAAGTATTGGGCAAGACCTTTGG
>MDTD01163167.1_pt1 | contig 20061 bp, 17 predicted proteins | sample 811221 | NCBI WGS metagenome assembly MDTD01 (sample SAMN05326646, study PRJNA326480) | marine metagenome | isolation source: seawater | place: Pacific Ocean: South West | collected 2011
GAAATGGTATCAAACCATGCATAGGGTGAGATATCTTTGCATATGTATTAATAAAATAAGAAGGATTTTTACCGCTTCGAACAATCTCTTTCATTATTTCTTGTTTAGTGAGCTTGATAGGCATGTGGACCTCTTACTTGAGGCCGCCGAGTTTGACCATCTTTTCGAAATCTGGGTCTGTTGGTCTTCCTTCATCTCCAAAAGATCCGTGCTCTCCAGTGCGGTCATGGCTAAATTGCATTCCCCCAATCTTAAAACACTTGTGCACCTTTACACTGCAGCGGATACGAGAGATGTATTCAACCAAAACATCGACCTCACTTGGGTCAGACAAAGAAAGAGAAGACTTGGTAACTTTCTTGAACTCTTTCTGCAAGAAAGACTTAACCTTCTCTACCATAGATTCCATCTCTCCTTCGAAGCCATTTGAATGAACCTCCTTTAAAGGAATCTCGGCATGGTACTTAATATGAAGCCGGTCTCCGCTGATATGGGCTCCAAAGCCATCTATGATTCGGTGATCTATTAAGGGGTTTCCCTCTTCTCTTCGTAAACCTATTTCGATAGGTTGACCACTCTCGTCGAGTGCACCATCATATGTATTTGCCAGCACCTGTGAGATACCGTTTATAATTTCTAAAGTTGTTGCCATTATATAATCCTCTTGAAGTAAGTAGTTAGCTATTTATAAATAGTTATTTGTTTGGTCTCCAGCCCGATTTCCATCTTTCTTCTCTACCTTCAATATATTGTATATAACATTTAAAACAGCATTCGAACTTTGTCATATACACATCATCGTTACTAGAAAAAGAATAGGAACCACAAACTGGACACGTCCTGCATACAGCAGTTTTCGTTTTTCTAACCTTGAGTAAGAATCCATTTTCTTGTTCGGAGATTTTAGGGCGAAAATTTCTATTATAAAACTTTTTTAACTGATCAAGGTACTTCTCTTCTTTTTCTTTATTCCAATTTGCCTTGGGGTTCTGAATTGCTTCAGAGCCATACTTTTTTTTAATTGCTTTTTCTATTTTTGCTATTTCATTCAAATCTTTTTTTGTCATTTTGTAGCCCAAAATATACTAAGAACAGTAGCAACGCCTGCGACAAAGCCTCCGGTGGCCCACCAGGCTGAATAGTCGTTTGGTCTCTTCAGAGCAGCAGATGTGAGTTCATTTATTTCTTGATTTTTTATTTTTATAACTTCTTCATATTTAGTTTTTAGTGATGCTAAATTCACCTTCAAAGAATCTATTTGCAACCTGTATATTGCAGATAATTTTTCCCTTTGTTGGCTTAACTTTAGTTCACACTTTTCTCTTTCTCTATCTGCAGAGGTAATTATTAGTGAATTAGCTAAGTTGGAGTAGCACCAGACTGGTTCGGTATCAGGACCTAGGTTAAGTTTTTCTAAAATTGATGTGTCTGTAACATACATTGCCTCACCAGGAGGGATTAGTTCATTATTTACTTCGGGATCAGCAAGCGCTGCGGCCGGATAACAAAATAGTAGAATGAATACAATAAATTTAGTTTTTAAATTTAATACCAAAGTCACTTTCGATCTTCCTTATTATTTCTTCAGGATTACCTTTTGATTTTATCACAATCTTTTTAACATCTTCAACATGTTTTTCAGATAATTCTTTATTTTGTTCATTAAATTTACTTTCTAATCTTTCTATTGTGTCTAAGTATTTTTCCTGTAGGCCTTTTAATTTTAATATTTCATCACTGTGTATTTTTTCTAATGCTTCAATTTCCTTTTTATGTGACTTTTGTTTTGCAGATATTACTTCTTTTAGTGCTTCTGTGTTTCTTCTAGTTAGTATAACTGTTGCCAATGTCCATAAAATTACAAAAGGTATCTGCCAATATTCTTTCAAAAAAGTCCATGATTTTTTGAAAAACAACTTTGTTGCCACCCAACTCATTGTTTTGGGCCGTGCTTCCATTGAACTGCTAGGTCCACCAAAGCTTGAGACCCGATATACGCTAATGTAACTGCTACCCAATCGCTGCTGGTAACCATTCCTATTGTACACAAACATGTTGCCGTAATCCAAGCTAGAAACTTTCTTGATATAAATCTTTCTGTATATTTATCTGCAAATGCTTTTAATCGTGCCACCATAAGTCCTCCTATATGCTTACATGTGCATAGCCTTCTCTTTTCTCAATGTTTATCTGCATGTCTACACAATCTTTTAGACTATCTAAATGCGAAATAAGAAGAACAGTCTTGAAATAACCTTTAACCATATCTAAGATACGCACAAAACCTTCCATATTTTCTTCATCGAGAGCAGTTCCAGGCTCATCAAGTATAAATAGGTCAGACTTTGGTAAACTGGACACAGTTAAAAAAGCTAGGCGTATTGCCATGCTTGCAATAGTCTTCTCTGCTCCAGATCCCATCTCTAATGGACGAGGGTCGTGACTAGGGTGCTTGATGAAGATATCCAATTTGTCTTCATTGTTGGAAATAAAAACTTCGAACTCCACAATATTAGTCAATATCTTAGATATCTCCTGGTTTATATACGGTAGTCTTTCTTTAATGATTTCATATGAAACACCGTTAGGATGACAGCAGACCATAAAGAGATGATAAGCAGCAAAATCCTGCTCTAGCTCTCTAAATTCTTGATGCTGCTCTTGTATGTGTAACAATTTTTGCTCAGACGAACCATGGCTCTTGTGTAGTTGCATGACTTTCTGCTCACATGACTTTGCCTCCTGCGCTTTTTCTCTACAGCGACTTTCCAACTCTTCTTTGTCTGTCAGCAGCTGCTTAAGATTTTCAATTGCTTCTTTATTTTCTTCATATTCTGTAGCCTTATCTTTAAGCCTATCAAGATCAATTTGCTCTTTAAACAGAAGACTGTCAGCGCGCTCAATAATTAAATTACTAGTTGTTATTGAGTTTGCTAGCTCATCTCTTTTCTCGATTAAAGAGTTATATTTTTGTATGTATTTATCTACTTTTGCCATCTCTTCTTGAGAGATGTCAGCGCCGATGGAGTTAATTTTTTGGACAACTGAAGACATTTCTGCTGACTTTTCAGCGATCGTCTCTCCGATAAGTGGATGACAACTAGCACACACCTTATCTTGTTCCACTACCAGTAGACTCTTTTGTGTAGACAATTTTTCTAAAAGCAAAATTGAATTATTCAATTCTTCACTAACTTTTTTAAAAGATTCTTTTTTTTCTTTGTATTTTTCAATTTCAAAATTCTCTAAAAAGTCCTCAATCTTCTCGTACTTTACTTTATTTTCATCTATACTTCTTTGTGCAGAGGTTTTCTTAGCATTTATTTGCAAGATGGTTTTCTCTTTTTGTGTTATTTCCTTGGCCGTCATGACAGGATCGATGACTTCGGCCGGGACAGAAGATATTTTGTCCTGTAAAGCACTTATCTCTTGTGATAGTTCATTAATTTCTTGCCTAATAGAATTACAAACTGCTTTGTTTCTTTCAATTGCTAGTTCACCTTTTATGATTTCTGATTTTATTGTTTCTATATTTGCATCAAAATCTATACCCTCCAGCCTTTTTAGAGACGCTTTGATTTCTGCAGATGCCTCTTTCGCCATCTTAAACTTTTTATCAAAAATCTCCAAGTCTAAAAACTTTGCCAAGAACTCTTTCCTCTTTGTGGATCCCTCATTGATAAAAGATAAAGAATCCAATTGAGATGCCATGGAGGTAGCTAGAAAATCTGGTAATGTTCCAAAGTATTTTCTCACATTCTTGTCTGTGTCTTGCCTGGAAGTTCCATTTAAACTTGTGTGGTTCCCAATTGCATCTTGTGAATAAAACTCTAGGTCAGTTGTGGCCTCTTGGGTTTCCACACCCTTTAATCGCTTTATATATTTGTTAGACCTTCTCTCGATAACATAATCTGTTCCATCTACTTTGATTGTAGCTGTCGCGATGCATTGGTCTTTATTTTGATTGATAATATTTAAGTTCTTGCGAATGGACTTAGAGGTGGAATTATACATAGAATAAAGCAAGGTATCAACAATTGAAGATTTACCTGAGTAATTCTTGCCGAAAATACCTACAATGCCCTCTAACTTGGTAAAATCGATGGCGTTGCCCTCGGCGTAATTGAACAAATTGTCCCATTTCAAACTTTGAAGTGACCAATTAACGTTTCTCATGACGTCTTCATTCTCTTCGATCTGTTTGTTAAATTCTCTATTTAGCTCATAAACTCTCTCCAATACCTCTTCTGTTGCTTCATATTCTTTCAGATACTTGGCCATTAGAGTCTCTTGAGTTTTCAGATCTCGCAAGTCTTGATTCTCTAAACCTTCAGGAGCAGCAACCTTAATTTGCTTTCCGGCTGCTCTGTTGAGATAAGTTACTGATTCTGGGTTGTACCTATATTTTGCAATATCGACTGCCTTGCGGACCTTATCTAGGGATACATTATTCTCGGATACAATGCGAAGCCTAGCTCCCTCTGGAGGCTTCACTCTAGGTAGATTTCCTTTTTCACTTAGTGTGAGTGTAACGAAAGGCTTTGGATTGTTAAAAGTAATAAGCCTAGTGGTAAATTCATCTTTACTTTCGATATCCCAAAGCAAATAACCTTTGTCCAAGGTCTCTCCAAAATTCTGCTGGACTGTTGAACCTGCATACCAGATGCGACCTTCTTTGTCTAGCTGTTGAGTTTTGTGAATATCACCGAGAAAAGCAAAGTCGAACTCTTCAAAGATCTCAATACTATGGTCGCCGCCTAGTGTCCAGTTACTATCTGTTTTTGATTTATTGATGGCGCCATGATACAGGGCAATGTTAATTGCATCGTAGTTAGATGGCTCCACCCAATTGTCCTCATCAAAGACCGATAAAACGTTTAAACAAAACTTGTCATTGATTTTTATCTCTCCGGCGTTCTTAATCAGAATAAGGTTGGGGTCGTTGATAGCCTTTGCAATAGGAGATAGGGCGTCTTGTCTCGAACCATTACGCAGGTTGCCGTCGTGATTGCCTAAGATAACGTAGGTTGGTGCGATAGCAGCCAAGTTCTCGAAGAAGTCTCTACACATATCAACAAACTCCGGAGAGATTTGTGTTTTGGTGTGTGCAATATCTCCGCAGTGAACAATGTAGTCTACTTTTTCTTCTTTTAATGATTTATATAATTGTTTAAATACTTCTCTGTATTCAAAGTGATATTTTAGATTTCGGATATGGGTATCCGCAATATGGGCAAATCTCATTTATTCTCCGTAAATAATTGTTATGTTCCAAGTATAGCAAGGTTTGGTGGAGGTGTCAAGGTTTTTGGAGGATTTTCGACATTTCGATGAACACCTGACGCATTGCATCGCCTCCCTTGCCGGTTGACGAGATTGAATCGCGGACTGATGTGAAGAGAGTGTTTTGAATGCCTGCTGGCAAGAGTTTGTAAATTCTCATGAATGCCATTGTAGACATATCCTGAAGCGCTAGCTTGATTGCAAATAGCGCCTCGGATGCAGTGGCACCAGCGAGCGAACCAGCTAGAGCAAGAGCGGCAGATGAAACCGTGCCTTGACCAAGGCCAAGGCCCTTGATATGTTCAATTGCTCTTTCAATTTTTTGTTTGTTTTTGGACTTCAAGGCAGTCTGAAGGTTTGCTTGTGCTCCGAGTTCTACTGGGCTGTCTACCATGTAGATTTCCTTTAACACAAAGTCTGTCTCTTCCTTTATGATTTTAAGAAGTTTTGACTTTTTCATTTTCAGACCCTCTTAAGTCCCATCTCTTCCAATTGCTTTGGTGTGAGCTTTTCAAGAATGATAGCAAAAGCTTTCTTTTCTGCTTCAGTAATCATCTCAATATCACCAGTATCTGACAAATGTTTCATCTCTTCTGCTATTATTTCTTTTAATCTTTTTTTTGTAATTTCCATTATTTTACTCCTTTATGCATTGTACCACCATACATTTTTTAATATTGGGTGTGCTTTTTTTGATCTTCTGTATTTTTCCAACACCTCCTGCATAGGTGTAACATCTGGGGCGACTGGTTCTTCTGTTTCCCCTCTGGATCTTCTACGAAGATCTCTAAGTGATTCTTCTCTTTCTTTTTCCCACTCTTGATATGCTTTTATCAGCTCATCCGGGTCTGTGGGGCAAGGTTTATTACCTGGAATTTCAAAATATATATGTTCTGATCCGGGGGGAGATTTGCAAACTCGCTTTTTGGGTGAAAATGGTTTGTCTGGAATTGACAACGGTGACGATGGCGCTGGCGGCGCGTCGGGGTCGCCAGGTACACCGGGCACAGATACCGGGACTCCATCTTGTGACGGCAATAATCTTGGGTCTGCAAATTTTTTACATAATTGGCCAATTGATGCTATTTCGCTCATGTTTTCAGGGCAAGATTCCCCTGGAGCTATTATCCCTGTTTCTTCTCCATCTTCTGTTGCACAGAGTATCAATTCGTCCGGATACATCTCAGACTGGCATACTTCATGCCAAGTTGCCCTTGCGGCCTCATCTAGATCCGCGCCGATTTTATCAATTTCAGATCCTGCTCTATCTTGAGCGATTTGGGAATTAGGATCTCTGCTGGAAATTTCTTTATATTTTTTAGTTGCTTTCTTTATTAGCCATGCACCGCCGCCACCTAGTGAAAGTTGAAATAATCTTTTAAGAGCAGGGGTATTTTTAACATAACTTGCTGCCTTTTTTACAGCGCCGGCAATTGCGGCTCCGGCTGCTGTCCTACCAATCATTTGGATGACCTTACCCCCCATTATCCAAAAGGCTACATATTTTACTAATTCGATCCCGGCTTTGGTCATTTCTTCGTTTGATCCATCTCTCGGCAAATAAGGGAGCAAACCCAAAAGCATCTCTCGCGAGATATCATTCCAAAGTTGTGCGAAGCGCTTCCAATTCTCTCCATCGAATGGTGACCTAGGTGGAGGGCCCGTCGATATATCCGGGGCTATATCCATGGTATCAGAATCCTGGCCGCGTGCGAAATCTACATTTTCTTTTAATAAAGGGTCGCCGCCTTCCAAAAATAGGCGCCAGTTATTCATAATATTTTGGTGAGACATATATAGAGACCCTTAAAAATTAAGTTTATAGTTTAAATAGTCTAAATCTGAAATAAACGCCGCTGTTTGTTTCCTGCGAATTAGTTCTTGCTTAGTCATCTCTCCAACATCTGAGTATCCAGCTGTGTCAATTGACATTGTCTTGATTCCGTATTCTTTTAATTTTTTTGATATTATGAATTCTTTATCTTTGGCGTCAGTATCAAGTGCTAAATAAATGTTTGATTTTTTTTTACATATTTTTTCAAATAAATTTGAGTTTTCCTTAAGCGTTGATCCAAGCAAAGGTATTGCATTGTCACACTTCATGGCATCAAATACACCTTCAACTAAAATTATATCGCTTTCCCAATCAATATTTAAATCATTAAAAATAACATCTTTACTAATTTGGGGATTTTTATATTTCATCCAATTTCCTATATATGTCCTACCTATAAAGTAATTTAAATCTCCAAACTCATCAAAAGATGGAATAATAATTCTACTCTGATACTCTCCATAGTCGCAGAATCCGATTTTCCACCTCAATATATCTTCGTCATCGAAGCCGCGGGAGTATAAATATTCTAAAGGTTTCTTCTTTATTTGTGTCTTTTTCCCAGTTAAAGTTTGAAAATTATCTGGTAGGTTAACGGATTCTTTATGTTTGGATATGTTTTCTGAAAACATACTATCATATTTTGAAAGGTCTATTTCTCCTTCTAGGTTTCTATACTCCACATAAGAAGACGGAGCATGTTTGCGAAGAAGTTGAGAAATACGAGTACCAGAATAATCACATATCCAACATTTAAACACGCCTTTTTCTATATTTACTGATAATTTTCTTTTGTGGTGGTTGCACTCAGGGCATCGAAAAAGATGCTCTTGCCCATTGGACCAGCATTGACCAAAAGATCTTTTAAGTAGTTTCAGCTTTTCTGACAATTTTGTCTCCTGCTAAGGCTATTATAATACTATCACACATGTCTAATGTTCCAGGTTTTGGATTTCCATGCTTTGTATATTGTATCTTGATTTGAGGGTAATTGTCAATAATAAATTGTAAGACCTTTTGTTTGGAGTTGTCTCCTCTCTTAATGTTAACACCCGCTAGTTTTCGAGCACTGGAGGCTGCAATCATTTCCGGCCTGATATCGAAAGCCTTGTAACAATTCCAAGAAACTATGCCATTAAATCGTGAAAGTGTAGACAAAGTTTTTGCGGAGGAAAAGCCACTTCTAAATGATTGCAAAGATTGTTCCACATAAATGTCTGTTATATCATACTTTGCTTTGATTTCCCAAAGATGCTGCTGAACTAGGTCAGCCTTTTCGTATAAGGAGGGGAACTTTTTTTTGTTTCTAGTGTCCCAATAGGCAGTGTCAATTATCTTTCCGGATTTGACGATCGTCGCTCCAGTAATAGAAGTAGAGATATCAAGCCCCAGTATAGTACACATGCATCAACTCAAAAATTTTACTTAACATTTGTTTTCTTTCCTCGGCATCTGTACACAAAAACCAGTGCCACACTGCTGTTGATTCTATCTCATAAATTTTATTTTTTATATCTTTTATTTCATCTTCCACTTTTTTTAATTGTGTTTCAGTTATTGGTGGTGTTTTTATTTTAAGTTCTTTCGCCACATCTATCATAGAAAAAATATCGTTATTTTGTAATGCTTGCCGCGCCTTGTGAAACAATTCTTCTCTATAATTTGCTTCTCTTTCATCATCTAAAAAGAGAAGCTTATCTGGATGTGATTTTATTGATATCTTTTTAAACAATTTCTTCAATTGTGGATCGATATATTTTTCTTTTTTTGGCTCTATTTCTGTTTCTTTTTGATTTATTTCTTTTTTGTTAGGATATTTTTTCAGATACAAGCCACTGATTTCTTTTGATGTTTTTGTAAATGTCTCTTGTATATCTTCTAGTTCTTGCCTTGATGATGATAATCTCTTTATTAAAAAAGACATCTTTGTTTCTAGGTCTATTTCTGTCAAAAATCTATTCCCAATTTAAACATAAAATCTCTTTTTTCAGTCTTCTTAACAGGGTTTGCCAAACTAGCTACAGCTATTAGGTTTTTGTATTTATCGTAAATACCTATCTTTGTTATATAAGTGGTGCTTTGGAAATTTTCTTCGTGATCAGCATATATTGATTTATTTACTGTTTTTATCTTTTCTTGTCTTTCAATAAAAAAGCTACTTGAAACTTTCAAATCTGATGAAGAAGTTGTACTTGTGAATGTTGGGTTTGAAGAATAATTAAGTTCTCCCTTTTTGGCATACGCGTACATTGTCAATGTAGGTATCTTATTGACTCCTTTAAATTTTATCGAGTATGAAGAGCTTACTACTGCAGTATGACTATGTATTGTACCGACCTGTTTCGCTCCCGTTCCAAAGTTTGTCCACTTGGGCTCTACCGACGCGGAAGATGCTCCGTTAAACTTGTCGGTATAGGAATGAAGATTTGCTGAAGATGTTAATATAAAAATTCCATGATTATATATAACTGATCCAATTTGGGTGCCATTGGTAGGCTCTGGCCCTGAAATTTGAATTAGGCGCCCATCAGAAAATTTATCTGTTGCCTTTGCTGTTAATGCTCCTGTAACAAAATATTCTAATTCTATAGATCCCCTATCTATTTTTGATCCATAAAAAATACCCGGTACGCATAACATATTAACCTCTTCAGTTCCAAGATTATTGTACTGTATTCCAGTACCAACATGACCTTGGGCATTTATAGCACTTTTTAAAGATCTAATATATCTTTTATTATAGTGAGCAGAGGTTTCTCCCGAGTTGAATTCAATACCTGCCGGGATATAAATTCTTCCCAGAGATGAAGAGTCAACCGCTGCTCCCGTAAGTGGCTCTCCATAGTTAAACTTAAGACTATCATCAAACTCGGAAGTGCTTATAGTTGCCCAGGCATATCGAGTACTTGATTTTTCTATAAAAGGATATATTAGTGACCCAGATGGTCTATTAATATTCCTTTCATGTAAGCTAATGTGGCCTGATGGTATATGTTTTATTTTATTAGAAAAATTTCCATCTTTTTCTTTTTCAAATTGATAAAATGTTGTGCCACTATGAATCATAAAATTGACTTCTGGCTTGGTCACAATAGTATTGTAAACAATATCTTTTGGTGCAAACCTTTTAAAAGTCATTTTAGTAATCCAATCTAACTCTAAAGTTTAACTCGTTTATTGGCGTTTTTTTAACTGGCTCGGATAATTTTGCAACAGCTAGTAGTTCATTATCTGGAGAATAAAGACCCACAGTGGTAACATAGGATATCGGAGGATTCGCGAATTCATTACCTGACCCTGGGATTGTTTTTACTCTAATCTTGCTTCCGCTTAGGTATGTTGGGTTTGAACTATAATTAAACTCTCCCTTGTGAGCCCTGCAAAAATAAATTGTAGAATTGAGTTCTGTAGTGTTATTAAAAGAAATATTCTTAATTCGATTTCTGAGAGAGTCGGCCACCTGATCTATTGTGCCGCTTTGCATAACCGTTAGATGAGTTACTTGAGCTGCTGTCTTGGCGACATCATTAAGTTTTGTTCCACCAGGTGCGAGCTGCATACTGGCCAATACGCTACCTGTTAAACATACAATTCCTGCTTGGTAATATATTAGTCCAACAGTTGTATCTCCAGATTTTAAAAATCCGTATTCGCCGGCAGGAGAGTTTGACCTATATGTTGTTGTAGCTGCGGCATCAGATATTGTTGTTACCGTATCCATCCTAACATCCGCAGTATGCTGTGATTGATTCCCAATCTGCAATTCGAAAGAACCTTTCTTTATTTCATCTTTAACAAGAAGTCTGGAAAAATTTATGAAATATAAATTATGAGCCTTTCCTGCATCTGTGCTGTGATCTCCATCAAAATCAAATTTTCTGATATTTCCACTAGTGTCATAGCCCACCAATTGCATTGCCATTTGATTATAAATGTTTACCTTTTTGGAGACATGTACATTTGCTGAACTAGAAAGAGACTTGCCATCTGCTACTGAACTAAACCCAGCTGTTATATCAAAGATGTGATTTGCGGAAGATGAAGCAAACGGGTAATCATACACTGATTGGAACATCCCATGAGAAAAGCTTTTTATATTTTGCTGATATGCCCGGACGCTGGAAGAGGCTGCCTGGTTATATGTCCCTGATAACAGGGTGCCCGTAATTGGTATTGATTCGTGTAGTAGTGTCCTACTGGTAGTAACATCATCTGATGTCAAAGTTTTAAATGAAATTGCGCTCATTGTTTTCTCCTAAAAATGTTATTAAGCTGGGAAAGTTTTTCCTTTTATTATTTTAATTGGTATATCTATAGAATAACCCGTTGTCAAACCTTGAACTGTTATAGTTGTGTCTATCGCGTGAAATACTGATATATTACCGCCGCGGTAGGCAAAAGTACCATCTGAAACTTCTCTACCCAACTCAGTAAAAATAGAGGTACTAGTTTGTAGTTCTGTTCTGACTACTGGTGATATCTGCAATGTTCTCCCCAAGGATCCTTGAAATACTTCATGATTATTTGCAGTATTTATAGCTTCTTGATTAACCTGTGACGGTTGCAAATCGGCTCGTAATCTAAACGCACCCTCGCCGGCGACGGCCTCTGATGGGGCTGGCCTAATTGCTTGTCCAACCTGACCTTGTACAAAATAGTAAGATGCTACAAAATCATCGTCAACATACTGTGGCGTCCTTGCGGTAGCTACTCCATCGCGGCCGGCTGCGGTGTTTATTCTTAATAGCCTATTGTCACACTTAACTATAAATGCCGTCTCTAATAAATCAGGGTCCATGGGGGTAATTGTCGTTCTCCCGGAGTCCAAACTATCTATACCTTGATCAATCGCAATATATTTTGTTGTCTGATTTGCAATGTCGGCACCTGAGTATCCAAGCAAATAACCATCTGGAGTAGCGTTGTCTGCTTCGCCCACTTGGCCATTGCGAGTGTGTGTAACTGAATCCGCTATAAGTCGAAATGAATTTGTTGTTGCATCAAAAGGTTTATGGTTTCCTGCGTCAGCAAGGTCCCTATTATTTACCTTTAAAATTGGCAAATACAGTAAATCATTTCTTGCAAAACTTAATAACCTAGACTTCATTAAAGATTGATCACTAGTAAAAGCTTCTAAAATAGGAGTTTGCAAAATCTCTAAATCGTAAAAAGCTGATCCTCTATTATCACTAGAGTTCCAGAGCTCATAATTAATCTCTTCATCTCCTAGTGCAAATTTGTAAATGTTAAATCGCCCGGCTGCTAGGCGCTTTCTCCCGAGGTCAGTCAAAACTGCATCTAGGATTATGTCTCCAGAATTGTCTAAAAAAGCCATGTTTATACTCCTTCAAGTGGTTTTAAATCAATAATAAATAGTTTTTATTAAATAATAATTCTTTTTTTATATTTAGTATTTTATTTTATTCGTAGCTTTCGCCTTCGCTAATTATTCTTGTTGCTTCAGCATCAACGCGGGCCAAAGAACGATTAAGATTGGAAGCACCGGATGAACACTCCCCTTGTCCCACATAATTTTCTCCAGTATATTCTATTTTATCTTGAATAAATTTAATATTAAAATCTATTTTTTTTCCAGTAGTTTTAGATGTAATTCTAATTTTAAATCGTCGGCCCCATAGATCAGTATTCCTAATAAAATCTGATCTGTTAAGATTACCTAAGCTAATTTCTCCAAACGCAGGAGCAGTTGATAAACTTATAGAATCTGACTCTGGGGTTCCGATCGGAGTATTTCCTCTTATATTCAAAACTTTTTGGCGCGCCGAAGGGTAAATTCCCAAAAACCTTTTAAAACTTATTAACTCTTCTGAAATGGTATTGTTAATCTCATATAAGTCAAATTCATAATATTCTCCATCTCCGTATAAATTATATCTAAATTTGAAAATATTTGTAGGGTTAGAAATTTTATTTTGAACCTTTGAGCGAAATAACATGTATTTATCTTTATTTGGTTCAGGTATAAAATTCCACATTAAATCTTCAGAACTTATTTCAAACCTCTGACCTTTAAGGCCAAAATCCTTAATAGAGCTTGGTTTTTCGTTTAAGACAAAAATTTCATATGCAGTTGGTTTTACGGTAGATGAAAAGTTTATCACTTTTCCATCTTGTTTTGTTAATAGTCCTGACTTTAATTGCTCTTGTTTAACTTCTTTAAAAATATCCCCGTCCTCATCAAGGATAGTAACTCCCCTTTCTTTTACTCTGCCTAGTGGGCTTGTAAATTTTATTGCAAACAAACACTCTCGGGTTTCTTCTATTTTTTCAATCTTGAGAACCTCAACTGTTGGAGCGAGAGGTGGTGGTACACTAATTGTCACCTCTTGAGAAAAGTATGGAGATTCAATTATTTTGAAGCATGGTGAATATTTTAAATCAAACCTGATTGCAGGGTCTTTTGGGTTACCATCTCTATCAAGAGGTGGTCGGCCGGGAACAGCTGGATCTTCGACCGGGCGTTTATTCATATATTCGTATTCTGCGGCAAGCACTAGGTTTAAAGCATAGATATTATATCTATATTTTGAACCAATAAGCACTTGATTATCTATGTATCTAAATTTTTCTCCTCGCTCATGTACTGGAGCGTTCCAAAAATAATACTCTTTAATAACTTTTCCAGTAAAAGAATTGACTTTTTCCATACGAAAAGCAATAATTTCTGAATGGAATTCTTCGGTTGCATCAAATAACTGTTCTGGGTGTCTAAGCTTCCATTCTCTCCTGAACCATTCGTCTCTTGTTAGTGGCTCTTCGCCACGAGGATTTAAATCAAAGTTAGTTGCCCGGTCGAAAAAATAGCCTTGGCTGCCGCGGCCGGTATTTATTAATCTGTTTGTGGCCTGATATACTCTTGCGTTCAGGCCCGGAATGAAGTCTGTTCCTATTTCAGCTTCATCAAATAAAAAATGAAAACCTTGAAATCCTAGTGGATACATTTTAGGATCGTAAACATCTCTTAAAAAATCAATCGCGTTGTCTGCGGATTCCTGACTGGCTATAATTCTTTCTTGATCAAAAATCTTGTGAACAAAACTCTGTATAGTGTGAAATATATTACCTTTGGCATATCTATATTGGTTATGTTCGTTTTCTGGTAGAAAATTTTCTAGACCAGATGATCTAAATGTTATAACTCTTGGCCTATAATCAAACAGTATTTGTTCATTCCCGTCACCAGTTAAACGCCGTGATCGATCAGAATCAGGAACAAAATTTCCCTCATCTGAAACAGCTGCTTGCTCAGAAGCAAAGCAGGTAATTGTACTATAGTAATTTCCAAATTCTTGACTTGCAAACCCTTTATGGATAAGGCTCAAAAGTAGTGTACTATATTGTGGGTCATCATCATTCTTCAGAAGCCTTTCCAACATTGTCCCTTCATCTACAATCCTAGAGAACATATTATCTTCAACACCGGTGAGTAATCCTTCACTCTCAAAAGGCCCTCTATCACCAGAAGTAAAGGATGCGGGCATGCTAAAAGATATTTCTACATATGCATCTGCATTGTCTGTTATCCATCTTTCTCTATTTTGTTGCGAATCTAAATCATCTTCTTCTACAAATCTAAAAATTCTGGAACTTACTTCTTTCAACAATCTTACTTCATTTGTGCCATAAATTTCAACAATAGAATTATCAGAATCAATACACTGTTCATCTATTAGTCGGCCATGATCAACCGGGACTCGTAAAGGCGAATCGAGCTGATGCTCTGGGGCTGCTCTAAAAAATATAGGCTCTGAATCTACAGCCGATTCTAAATACGCAGAATATATATTTTTAATTTTTCGCTCTTCTGATTCTACTTGATAATAATCATTATTTGTTTCAGATTGTAGTTGAACTTCTGCTTGATTAACTAATACAGGAGTTTGATTTCTAGCATTTGAAAAATTAATTATTCTTGTTTGTATAGATGCGTGATTTAAGGGAGGTAATTCAAATGCATTAGTCTCCGACTCGAAGAATGCTGCACTTGTTTGAAATCGAAAGTCTTGATATTTTTTCTGTTCTACAATTAGAGAATTTAAATATTCAATCCCCTGTTGCCATGAAGCATTAGGGTATATTTCCTTAAATGCTCTAGTTTCTACCTCTATGCCCTTTATTGTTAGACATTTTAAATATTTTTTTTCGAGTCGGCCGTATGCATATGAAAAATATTCTCCTTGAGAATTTTGTACGGGCTGATTATCCTGATAGTCTACTACAATTGGTCGAACCAAATGTAAATCAGGATCTGATGATCCCGCTATCCATTGTTTTCTTGCGGTGTCTCCGGGCCGTTTAAGACGACTGAGTGAGGGAAAAATTTCTTCGTATTTAAAATAACTGGCTGCAGCTGGAAGTAAATTAATTGAATTATCATCCGGGACTAGATTTGCTCCTGCCATAAAAATACTTCCAAAACAATACCTTAGCGGGTCCTGTTTTGGTATAACATTTATTACGGACTCTCTAGAATCATATTCTGCTCTATTCAACGAAGGAGGAAATCTAATCTGTTTTATAGCCTCTGTCGGCAATGTTAAAAAGCTTCTTAACCCAACTTCAAAAACACTACTTCTAGTTATGTTGGTTGAATAATTTAAATCATCGTTCAAAGGGAAGTTATAGACTAGCTGTTGCGGGTATATTTTTACAATTCGTGCTCCCACAAAAAACCTAATTTGGCCATTATCTCTAATTTCCAATTTAGGTGAGATTCTTGCTGTTATTTCATCTGAGTCTCCTATGGACTCCAAATTAGAAGTGTCCGCAACAAAATCGAACTCTTGCAAAGGGGCGCCTGGGAAGTGCCTTCCCCAAGGGTTACTCGCGGCGTCGTCCTCGCCATCTGTGTTTATTAGTTGGTCATTAAAATCACATATGTCTCTATATCCATTCGACATTTAAAATATTTCTCCTAATCATAATCTTAATAAAGTTGCATTGTTAATCATTGGTTTTTGCCTAGACGAATCCATGGTGGGCTGTATTTTTACCAATGCCACTTTCGGGATGGCCGAACTCATCGGCTGATTCACGTTTTTTGGCAGCTTGTTAACAGGCGCCATTTCTCCTAGCGAGGTTAGGGCATGTACTTTTCCGGACATATTTTGAAACGCATTTGACCTTGACATTCCCACAATTTTTCCTTTATCTGTTTTTGGGCTGTTTTTTTCAAAATCATCTTTAAAATTATTTCCTCGCAAAAACAAAGAATTTGAATAACTTAAAGTCGAAATTTTATTAAATATTTCAAACATACTCCCCAGATTGTCCCTCAACACTACTAGATCTTTAAATTTATTTTGTATATTTTCCAGAAAAATTTCTGAATTGTTTGTTTCCACAATTGAGCCAATAATGGCTGATTTAACCTCATCTGTTAATAATGGCTCGTTTGTTCCAAATCCCGCATGCCTAAATGAATATTCAATTATCCCATCAGCTGTTATTGTGTTAGAATCTCCCGTAAATTTAGTTTCCTCTTCTTTGTTAAGGAATGAAAATTGAGAAATTGTATCTGTAGAAGTTTGGCCAAATAAGTGAGCTTCTGGCTGTGATGCTATAAAAAAATTAGCATCTATTTTGGTTTTTTGAATTGAGCTCATAGAAATATATTGTGTTCTATCTAGTTTATATGATCCACCTGGTTGATTTAATTTAATATCTTCCGATGTTAATTTTTTAACTGGTACTCGAACTGCTGACATACTGTTAGCCCCCAATAATGAATTTGTCTGTTCTGATTTTTCACTTTTCAATTCTAATTGAGGTGTAATTATTTTTTCAAAAGATGTCGGTTGAAGTTCTACGTTCGCAAAAGAACTCTTTGAGGAATCAGATGAATTAAACTGAGATGGGGCAGCAGATGGAGGTTCAGCCAGGTACGTGATTGCAGTATTATTATCTTCCGATGGTAATTGTATAACTTCTAAATCTGATGAACTTAAACCTGCTTGCAGGTTAGCTCCCATAACTGAGTCCATGAAAGCCTGTCTTGTACCTGCGGTTCTTCCCCTACTAACAAACTGACTAAAAGAAGATATTGTTGATTCCAAAGGTAGTTCAAAGTTTGCTAAAAACTTGTTAGTCATTGAAGCATCTTGGACTATTCCAGTTTTAGCTTTTTTATAAATTAAACAAGAATTGTGACCAGTAGCATTTGGAACATGAGCCAGCCTTGTTGAATTTGTGTGCAGTGGTGCACCATCATAACCTGCATATGATTCTGTTGCCAAAAAAACATCTTGAAGTAAATCTTTTAAAATTTTACATGCTTGATAAGATTTATTTAAAAACAGCTGAATTGTGTCCAAAGAGGTTGTAGATCTTGAAGGGTCTAATAATGAAAGAAAATTTTCGACTCTCTGGTTGTCCTCTGCGTCGGGACTAGTCGTGTCTGGTAAAATATTTGGTATTCCCGAGGTTAGAAAAAACGCTCGATTAATACTTCCCACAGTTCGCCGGATGATATCCATATAATTAGAAAGCATTTGTTCAGGAACAGAATAAAATCTTTTAATATATGGGTCATAATACCCTGATAGCACATCTGTCCTTTGTTCATTCCACAAGACAGGTTCTGAAATAACATCTATCACTGAATTTAAATCTTTATTTAACTGCGCTAAATCTGTTATTCTGTTTTCTAAAACTTTTTTTATTCCGTCTTTAGCATATATTTCTACATCATAAGTGTATTTGCCAAAATCTAGATTGTAATATAATTCATAATCTTTAATAAGAAAGCTTCTAGTTAGGTACTCATCAATATCCGATCGATGTAAAAAATCATCTGCAGGTCTAAATTCTTCTGGGATCTCGTCAGTGAAGCTGCAGCGGAAGTTAACTTCTGATAAGTGCGCTGCGGATGTATCAACTGTTTGTACGGACGAATATGTGACGACGAGGGGGCTTTCCAAGTCGAAATTCTCGTAAGTTCGCCTAGACATGCGATCAGGTACAAGTTGAAAAGTCTGAGCGATTACAGGATTGATCTGGTTCTCTTCGAAATCTGTATATACCCTAGAGTCCTGATCGTTATTACTATTAGGCCGCGTTGATAATCTTCTTCTTGAGACTGATAATTTTATAATTTCGCTTTGCTCCATTATTTCGTCTATGATCGCGATGCTTTCAACTTGCCCATTTACTAAAAGAGAGTGGTGATTTTTAAGTAAGCCACCTAAAAGTGAGTTTTGAGATATTAAATCATAAAATTTTATTCCTATTATTGAGTTGTAGCTGCTGTCTAAAATATCATCTGATTCATTTTCACTCTTAGTCAACCAAGTTGCCTCTCTGGTCCATGGTGCTATGATCGAGTCAGTTTTGTCTTTTTTTGACTCTAAAGAATATCTAGCTATTTGTCTTGACAATAGCATCGAATCAACAAAACCAAGCAAAGTGTTTCCATTATCGTTTATACAAGACACAAAATTTTGAAGATCCTGTCCGGAATCTGTAAATTGTCCAATTGAATTTGTACCTTGAGCTATATCAGGTAGCTCAAGAGGGGCGCCGTTTACAGATACTTTTCTATTCATTATTGTTCTTATTTGTAACCTTGGGGTCTGCCGGACTTCAGTGTCGGTGCCAAGGCCTGCATACCAAGAAGACTCTTCTGCAGCGTAATAGTAAGGTCCATTATATGGTCTAAGATTAATATTTTCAAATTGAGGTCGCGGATCATTAATATAAAAAATATGCCTCTCTCTAGCCGGGCGGAATCGTAACAGCTCATCTGTTCCTGTTACTTCTGCTAGTTCATCATATGTTAATTCACTGATTGGAGTAGCTTGTGATTTTTCAAAATTTGGTAAATCGCCAGGACACCTAATTTGAATATCGTCTTCTATAACACACAAGCCGCCCAGTAGATAAAGGTTGGTGAGCGGTGTTTCCGAATCTTCATGACGGCGATTGTGGTAATATATATCGGTTGATCCATTAAATTCATATTCAACATTTCCCTCATTAAAAAAACTTTGTGTTTGTCTTTCGTTAATATTACTTAAACTATATAAGTTTTGGTCGACCAAAAGGTCAGAGACCTTTACCATGTATGTTCCTTTTTGAGCTAACCTAGTTGCGCCTTCTCTTGCTGGGTGAAATAACATTCCAAAATCTGAATAACTGCGTTGCAAAACTCTTGAAACAGTATCAAAATCTTCGTTATCAAAAGCAACAAATAACAAAAACAAGTTTTCGTAAGACATTTCTGCCAATGCTTGAGTAATAGAGTCTGCAGATTGTGATTGTGGTCTTTTTAAATTTAAAGAAAAATCAACTCTAATTTTTACTTCCCGTTCACCCTGCGGTGTTAAAACTATTCTGTTTGTTTTCAGGGATGGATTTATAATACCCGTAGGGTTCATAGAAACTATATTTGGATCTGTTGCCATTTTTAAGATTCACCCCTTTTTCTATAATTAGTTTGAGACATATTTTTAATTTTATGATTTGAAAGATCAACATCTTCATCTGTTTTTACATCAAAAAAATTTCTTATTTCTTCCATTGAATCTAGTTTCTTTAATAATTCTTTGGAGCCTTCTGATTCTATTCGGAATATTTCTACTTCAAAATTATCTAATCCAAAAAAAGCATTTAATTCTTGAACATCAATAACAAAGTCTTCTCTTTGTATATTTATTGAAGTTCCGTCTGAAAATTCTATACCTTCTGACAATGTATCTATAAAATTTTCTCCAGTTGTTGGTACTTGTTCTCTAGTTGATACACTATCTAATAGTATTGTGTGCTTTGGATTGCAAGTAATTTGAGGTATTTTTCTAATAATGTCAGAGCCCGTGAGGAATGGAACATTCCCTGTGACAAACTCTGAAGATAAAGAAACAATGTTATAAGCTGGTACTTTAGTTATCGCAGAGTCTTTCTCTCCTAGAGGGTATAATAATATTACA
>MDTD01155384.1_pt1 | contig 20057 bp, 11 predicted proteins | sample 811221 | NCBI WGS metagenome assembly MDTD01 (sample SAMN05326646, study PRJNA326480) | marine metagenome | isolation source: seawater | place: Pacific Ocean: South West | collected 2011
GGCGCTCGGGATGTTGGCGAGCGTGCTGGCACGGGCCTTGCCCACCAGACGCGCGATTTTGACGCCCTGGATCGCGCCTTATGGTTACGAGGCTCAAAATCTGGACCTTGGCGCGACTCCCCCCTCGGCAGCGCACTGGCTGGGTACCGATATTTTTGGAAGAGACCTGTTGACTCAGATTCTCTACGGTGGCCGGATTTCACTGGCGGTTGGTTTCATCGCTACGGCCGTAGCGTTGGTTATCGGTGTAACTTGGGGAGCCGTTGCCGGCTATGTCGGTGGCCGTATCGACTCAGTGATGATGCGCTTTGTCGACATCCTCTACGCCCTACCCTTCATGATCTTTATCATCCTGCTGATGGTGGTCTTCGGTCGAAATATACTGCTCCTCTTCCTAGCGATTGGTGCGGTTGAGTGGCTGACCATGGCGAGAATCATGCGGACTCAGGTGCAATCCTTACGTCAGCAAGAGTTTGTCGAAGCGGCTGTATCGTTGGGACTGCCTCCCTCGGCAATCATTTTCAAGCACATCATCCCCAACGCCCTTGGCCCCATCATTGTCTATACAACACTGACGATTCCGAGCGTGATGTTGCTGGAGGCCTTCCTGAGCTTCCTGGGTCTCGGCATTCAGCCGCCACAGACCAGCTGGGGACTGCTGATTAGCTACGGCGCCGAAACCATGGAGGAGTACCCCTGGCTACTCATTTTCCCCGGTTTGGCGCTGACGATTACGCTGTTCTCTCTCAACTTCCTCGGCGATGGTCTTCGTGACGCGCTCGATGTACGCGGTTCAAAGGATTAATCCATGAGTCTGCTCAACGTTAATGATTTAAGCGTCAGCTTCGTTACCCGTAACGGGACAACGGAAGCCGTAAAAAATGTCAGTTTCTCAGTTGAAGCCAAGTCGATCACGGCCATCATCGGCGAGAGCGGTTCGGGTAAGTCAGTCTCCTGTTACGCACTCTTGGGCCTGATTCCACAGCCCCCAGGGCGGATTGACTCTGGCACTGCCGAATTTAACGGCCAAGATTTGCTCGCCCTGTCCGAGCGAGAACTCCGGGGTATTCGCGGCTCCGATATTGCCATGATCTTTCAGGATCCGATGACATGCCTTAATCCCTACATGCGAATTGGCGAGCAACTGATTGAGCCTCTTCTAGTGCACGGTGTGGCAGACAAAGAGACTGCGACGCGACGCGCCATAGAGCTTCTCGATGAAGTTGGTATTCATAACCCTGAAGCGGCCATGAGAGCCTATCCATTCGAGTTCTCAGGCGGTATGCGACAGCGTGTCATGATTGCCATGGCCCTCATCACTGAGCCCAAGCTTCTGATTGCCGATGAGCCAACCACAGCGCTGGATGTGACCATTCAGGCACAGATTCTCCGCTTGATTAAGTCGCTTCAGGAAAAGCGCAACATTGGCGTTTTGTTCATCAGTCACGATCTCGCTGTGGTGTCTGATATTGCTGATCACATTGTCGTCATGGAGAAGGGACTAGTCGTTGAGCAAGGCGCCCCCGCGGACATCTTCACCAATGCCCAGCACCCCTACACGCAAAAGTTATTGGCAGCCATTCCGAGCGGCGCACCGCCCGAACCTGACTCAGGACGTGAAACGCTCATCACAGCCTCCAACCTGAAAACCTACTTCACGTCCGAAAATAGCGATGTCCCGATTAAGGCCGTTGATGACGTATCGCTGTCGATACAGCGGGGCGAAGTCTTGGGTCTGGTGGGTGAGTCAGGCAGCGGCAAGTCGACTTTTGGTCGCTCATTACTGCGGTTGACGCCCATTACCGATGGTCATGTCAGTTTTGATGGCACTGATGTTGGCGGTCTCGATCGTAATGCGCTCAAATCGCTCAGGCGGCGCATGCAGATGATTTTCCAGGACCCCTATGCATCGCTGAACCCTCGTATGACGGTCTACGACACGCTGGCTGAGCCACTATTACTACACAAAATTGTCGATCGTACGGGTCTTGATGCGGCCATTAGGGAACTTATGGACAACGTGGGCCTGGCGCGAGGATTTGCCAAGAAATACCCGCATGAATTTTCCGGTGGTCAACGACAGCGCATTGCCATTGGCAGGGCACTAGCAACCAAACCGGAATTTATTGTTGCTGACGAACCGGTCTCGGCACTCGATGTCACCATTCAGGCACAGATTCTCGACTTACTAAAAGACCTGAAAGACGAGTATGGGCTCACCATGCTGTTCGTTTCGCACGATCTTGCTGTCATTCGGCAAATTGCCGACCGTGTAGCGGTGCTGTATCGAGGAAAACTCGAGGAGGTGGGCAATACAAGCGATGTATTCAACTCGCCTCAAAGTGATTACACCCAGCGCTTACTGGCCGCAATACCGGGAAAATCAGCCGCCTGACGCAATACAACTGGCGAATTAACTCGTGTTTCATACACTGAGAGGCAGTGGCTTAAAGCTTCCTGTGTGACGGGCCGAGTAAGCCCGTTAGGCTATAGCGTGAAAGCGTCGAACTGTTAACAAAAAGCTAGCAGGCGCCTAACAAAAAGCGAGCAGACGCCCGCAGCGATTCAATGGGGGAAATCGTGTCAAATAAAATATTAGGGTCATCGCTAATTTTTACAGGTTTAATTGCACTGAGCGCCTGCGGGGGCGGATCAGGGGGTTCTTCTGAGCCTATAACAGTCGCTCCTCCGGCACCTCCGCCGCCTGCAGCACCTGTCCTAGAGACGTTCTCACTCCTGAAGGAAAATAATCCAGAGCTAGAGGGTGATATCGAATTTGTTCTGGAGGGAGATACCTTCTCGGCAAGATCACCGACAGATCTATCTGTGACCTCGCTGACGCCAACGTTTTCGTTCACCGGTACTGAGGTATCTGTAAATGGTGCCGAACAAACCTCTGGCGAATCGAGCCAGGACTTTACTCCCATTTTGACTTATACGGTTTCCAACGAATCGGGAACAACGAAGACCTATCAAGTCGACTTAACACGATTCACAGGGCTTCCCATCATTTATCTGACAACCGAATCACCCGTGGTATCAAAAGAAGACTATGTAAATGGCACTTTCCGTCTAGAGGGTGGCAGAGAGTACGACTCCGTGGATGAGATGGCCATGGAGATCCGGGGTCGAGGCAATTCAACGTGGTTTGTTCATCCCAAAAAGCCCTACCAAATGAAGCTTGAGTCCAAACGAGACCTGTTTGGCATGCTTGAAGATAAAAAATGGCTCTTTCTCGCCGAGTACTCCGATAAAACGTTGGTGCGAAACCACCTTGCCTTTTCACTCGGCGAGCGCACGACACTCACGTGGACACCCAGTGGTCATTTCGCTGAAGTCTTCGTCAACGGCGAGCACGATGGCTTCTATCACATTACTGAAAAAGTAGAGGATGGCAGCAACCGTGTCGATATCGGAGACACGGGTTTTCTACTGGAAATCGATCAACCGGATCGTCTGGACCCCGATGATGTCTCGTTTCAAACCCCTACTTACCTCATCAATATTAAAGAGCCCGGACTTGCCTACTCCGACCCCGAGTTCGCTCAAGTGCGCCAGCACATCAATGAGTTTGAGACTGTCCTCTTCAGTAGCGAGTTCGCAGATCCAACTAATGGCTATCGCGCTTATGCGGATGTCGATAGCTTCATCGACTGGTTCTTGGTCAATGAAATTGCAAAGAACGTTGATGCTCAGTGGTATTCGAGCATTTTCTTCCATTGGATACCGGGTGAAAAAATTCGAATGGGACCCATTTGGGACTTTGATCTAGGCTTCGGAAACGTTGATTACGCTGATGCCACCTACCCCGAGGGCTGGTGGGTTCGTTGGAATACCTGGATCGATCGGATGCTTGAGGATCCCTACTTCGCGCAGCGGGTCAAAGAGCGCTACGCAGATATCGACGCTCAGCGTCCCGAGATCAAAGCCGACATCACCGCATGGACGGAACATCTGAGCCTGTCTCAGGCAGAAAATGACTCAATATGGCAAACGATCGGTAGCTATGTGTGGCCAAACCCGGTTGTCTACGACACCTATGAAGAGGAGGTTGACCATTTGGTTGAGTGGCTCGACACTCGAATGGATTGGCTAGCCGAAGCGATCGACGGCCTTTGAACCCTCAGCAAACGACTAGGTTCCGTGGTTGATGAGCAAAAGCAAGCTTAGCTGAATGCCCTATCACCGGCCTTACAAACGATAGGCGTGCTCTCCACCACTGAGTATTGACTCTCCAGAATAGTCGATACAAAACGCCAGGTAGACGTCACCTGCGCCGGTGTGAACTCAACGACTGTCCAGCCGCGTTGCGATGTATCGAGCTCGTATAGCTCGGCGCTGCTGCTGAGCAAGGCCTCACGCATCATCTTGGGCGGAGCCGGCAAATAAGCCTCCATTCCTGGGCTGGTGACCCCAGGCGTGCCTATTTCCACGCCGACGGCATCGCCCAAGCCATTTCGCATATTGAAGGCCCAGGCATTGTGCGTATCACCGGCAAGTACAACAGGATTTTTGCCAAACTGCGTGAATAGGCTGTGAATACGCTCGCGACAGGCGGGGTAACCGTCCCAAGCGTCGAGGTTCATGGGAAGCTTGGCCTCGGCAATTTGTTGAAGCCCTTCAAGGCGCTTACGGTATCGCTCGGGCAGCTCCATCTTGTCGATCGTCTCCTGAGGGATCAATGGCGTGGTGAGCTTACCCATCAACACCTGCTGACCAATGACCTGCCAGACACTGCCGCGATCATGGCTCGCAGCCAATTGCGAGCCCAGCCAATTCTCCTGATCTGCGCCCAGAATTGTCCGCTCAGGGTTCATGAGCTGCTCTTTAACAAAGGCCTCTGCTCCCCCGAATTTGTCGAGGTCACGCTGGTAGATAAACTGCTCGTCACGGCCGTGAAGTCGCGTGTCCAGCATGATCAAATCGGCTAACTGCCCTATTTCGAAGGCGCGATAGATAGGTGCCTGATCCGTTTGAGCCGCGGTTCGAATGGGCATCCACTCATGGTAGACCTTGCGCGCTATCGCGATGCGCTCATCAAAATCACCCTCACCTTCGTTGTGATTTTCAGCCCCCTCCTTCCAGGTGTTGTTGGTCAGTTCGTGATCATCCCAAACACAAATCCATGGATGCGCTGCGTGAGCGGCTTGTAGGTCCCGGTCCGAACGGTAGACTGCATATCGCTCTCGATAGTCCGCGAGCGAAACGATCTCGTTGGCGGGCGTAACAGCGCGTCCAAGCGTGTCCTCGGCAATAGGGTTTACATAGCGGCCCCTAGCGTATTCGTAGAGGTAGTCACCAAGGTGAAGCACCACATCGAGATCGCTCTTTGCGATATCGTCATAGGCGTGAAAGTAACCTTGTGGGTAATTTGAACAGGACGCGACGCCCATGCGGAACTGTCCAACCGTGCCTTTCGGTAAGGTTTTAGTGCTTCCGATATCAGAGCGTTGTCCATTGACAACAAAGCGGTAAAAGAATCGGCGACCCGGCTTCAAACCCGTGGCATCAACCTTGATGGTGAAGTCTCGCTCCACAGACGTTTTTGTGACACCACTTGCAGCAAGATCCCCAAAAGAGCGGTCATAGGCGACTTGCCAAATAATATTATCGACGCGGTCGTTACCAGTCGCGGGGACATACCTTGACCAGATAATTACGCGATCAGCCAGTGGGTCTCCTGACGCAACACCGTGAGTGAAGCCTGACGCTGAACCACTGTCAGCCGCCATGCTCCGCACACTTAAGGCGCCTGCGCCCAACCCAAGCCCTTTGAGTATTTGTCTTCGATCCAACTTCATGATGCTTAAACTCTGTGACCGCGTCGCCGAAGTGTCAGGGCACCCGACTAAGCATTGATGACTTATTTGTTTCGTTATTGTTGCTGTTTAAAATTGTTGCTTTGAAAAATTAGCGCTTTGAAAAGCGACTAATCCGTCCAACGCTCACTATGCGACAATATCGTAATGAATGATTCGAGCAAGCCAAATATCAACAGCCCGTGGCGTTTTAGCACAGCGCCCTGCATGGACTGGAGTGACCGGCACTGCCGGTATTTTTGGCGTCTCATGACGCGCCATGCCCGCGTTTACACCGAAATGGTCACCACGGGTGCATTGATTCATGGTGACAGCGACAGGCACCTTAAATTCAACGAGGAAGAGCACCCGGTTGCCCTGCAATTAGGGGGGTCGGCTCCGGCCGATCTTGCCGTCGCAGCCAAAATGGGGGCGAGCTATGGTTATGATGAGATCAATCTTAACTGCGGGTGCCCGTCAGATCGCGTTCAGAACGGTGCCTTCGGTGCTTGCTTAATGCGTGAGCCCGAGCTCGTTCGTGACTGCGTTACCGCAATGAGTGAGGCCGTCGAATTGCCAGTCACCGTCAAACATAGGCTTGGCGTCGATGATGACAATAGCTACGACATTGTCCGCGATTTTGTCGGCACCGTAGCTCAAGGTGGCTGTGCAGTCTTCATTGCCCACGCACGCAACGCCTGGTTGCAGGGGCTATCACCCAAAGAAAATAGAGAAGTCCCACCGCTAAGATACGAGTGGGTATACCAGCTAAAACGCGACTTCCCCGACCTCACCATTGTGCTGAACGGGGGCATTACCTCGCTCGATGACTGTCAGACGCATCTCAATCATGTGGATGGCGTCATGTTGGGGCGAGAGCCCTATCAGAACCCATGGTTGCTATCTCAGGTAGACGCTCAGCTGTTTGGCGACACTGAGCAGGATAGGTCTCGCTACGATGTCGCCTTGGCGTTGATGCCCTACTTGGAGACTGTCCTTGCACAAGGTGGCCGAGTGAATCATGTGCTTCGTCACGTGCTGGGTTTGTATCAGCGCCAACCGGGTGGAAAGATGTTTCGCAGACTGCTGAGTGAGGGTATGCACAAAGCGGGAGCGGATGCCGCATTATTTAAAGAGGCGGTAGATGCTACCGAGGCACTAATCGCTCGCCGCAGCGCTTAAAAATCCTCATCCCACTCGTCTTCTTCGAAGTCAGAAAACGTATCTTCCACCACGCCATCATTCACCAAGGCCTCGCGGTTCTGTAGGTAAGCGTCGCGAATGAAGACATAGCGATCACCCGTGATGAGATCCTCGGCCTCCAATAGGTCCGCTCGGTATTCTAGCGCCCGCCAGCCTCTTGATCCCCAGGTGATAAGGTCATCATCAAATACGTAGTCGTTGGCTGACATAAAGCTGTCAGTGATATCGCCAATACCAGACCGGAATGTTCGAGGCCCAAGAAACGGCACCATGACATAAGGTCCCTCCGGCGCTCCCCAGCGAGCAAGGGTATGCCCGAAGTCGGTCTCGTAAGGTTCAATACCCATGTCACTGGCAACATCGATGACGCCCAGCAGACCAAACGTCGTATTGAGCACCACACGTCCGGTATTTTTCATGGCATAACCAGGTCTACCTTGAAGTAAGGCGTTCACGGCTGCATTCACATCGCTGAGATTATCGTAGGCATTCATCAATCCGCGCCGAATGGGCGTGGGGACAGTTTCGTCATAGGCCACAGCAATCGGTCTAAGGATCGCCGCGTCAGCTGCGTCATTGAATTCAAGAATCTCGCGATTAAGCGACTCAAAGGGGTCGTCATTCGCCATGGCAGGCGACACCGCAATCGAAAGCCAGATCGCTAGGACTGCCGATATAACTGGATTAGATGCTGATGACACTCGATATTTCTCTCTTGTTCCTGGCGCTACTTTACCAAAAAGTATGAATATCAACGCGGATTATTTGTCATCCACGCTTCTACGGATTGCCACTGCTGATCAAGGCGCTTGGCCGAGACGGGTAATTTCGTACCCAGCTGCTGAGCGAATAAGGACACGCGAAACTCCTCTAGCATCCAGCGAAAGCGAACTGCCTCTGGACACAGAACGTCTAGCCCGGGATACCGTTTCTTGCCATCATTCAATCGCTGGACTTGCGGCAACAACATCGCCATGGACTTATCGTCCTTACCGCCCTGCGCTGGTAGACGCTCGGCACGATTTGCGATCGCTTTTAGATATCGAGGGTAGTAGGTTATCCATTCAGACGAGGTCTCGATAAGGCTTTTCGGACTGAAGAGCATCTGTAATTGCTGCTCCATATCTGCCCGCGCCTCCGCGTACTCATTCGCGCTATAACGCGAGAGTACAGTCCACGTATCAGACGCAACCTTAATCGCTTGCGCCAAGTGGTTTCCCATCTCCAGCACATGGGGTACCCACTGTGCAGTGACGGCGCGTTGAACCGACGCAAACTCATCTTTTGATCTTGGTAACTTAACGCCATCGAGTAGCTGCCATAAACCACTCTCGATAATGGCATCCACCAACGACTCCCGCTCCAACCGAGCACCAGCAAGAGAGAGTTTTGCCATGTTATCGACAAATAACTGCTTTTTAAGATATTTGGCGGTTTTTAGATCACTTTGAAGTAGAAGTCCGGCCACACCGAGGCGGTGCTGACGGTCCGCTTCCACGGGGTAATCGAGGAGGCGCACGGATAACTGCCCCGACCCCTCCTTAATCACCGCGGGGTAGGCCAATCCCTCCGCGCCTGCCGACTTGCCGCGCCACTCAATCGGTAAATCATCGAAATCCCATCGCGTTACATTGACCCGCTCGACGTTGTTCCGAGTGGTGACCACCTCCACCGGTGAATCGCTGCGAAACTCGGACACCAAGGCAGACAGATCACGACCTTCTCCAAGTAGCTTTTTACGATCATCGACTACGCGGATATTCATCAAATAGAACGACTCAATATCGACTTGCGCCCAATCGCTGGTCGAGACACTGACGGAGCGAAGGGCCTTAATTTCACGGGTAAGCGCATGGGACAGTGGCTCGTCGGCTGCTGTCAGACGCTCCAGCAATGCGTCTGCAACGTCGGGTGCTGGCACGAGTTGCTTGCGCAGCTGTTTTGGTAAGCCCTTGATCATGGCGATCAATTTGTCCCTCAACAGACCCGGGACCAACCATTCAAAACGATATCGCGGCACACGGTTCATCAACGCGCGGGGAATAGTAACCGTGACACCGTCACGATTACCCCCGGGCTCGAACTGGTAACTCAACTGAAAGCTAATGTCGCCTACCGTTAGTGTCTTCGGGAACTGCGCCTCAACCTCACCACCCGGATCACGGGTCAGCACTTGTTCTCGGTTCATTCTGAGACTTTGCGCAGCGGCTTCGTCACGACGCAACCACTTATCAAGCGCTACCCCGCTCGCACAGTCTGCTGGAAGCCGCTCATCGTAGAACCGGACCATCGATTCTTCGTCGACCAAGAGGTCACGCCGCCGAGTCCTCGACTCAAGCTCCATAACATCGTTAACGAGTTTTAAATTGTGCTTCAAGAAATCCGGTGGCTGGCGATAATTTCCTGATACCAGACCGTCACGGATCATGATGGATCTCGAGGTTTTCGGATCGATACCCGCGTAATGCACCCTTTGTCCGTCACTGATGGTTAAACCAAACAGCGACACCCGCTCTTTGGCCATGACACGACTCGAGCGCGCATTCCAGGCTGGCTCATAGTGATGGCGCTTGAGAAGCGCCGGATTGGTCTCTAGAAGCCAGCTGGGCTCGATGGCAGCGCATTGACGCGCGAACACCTGTGAGGTCTCCACCAATTCCGCTGCAACCAACCATTTAGGTGGCTTTTTGTATTGTCCCGACGCCGGAAACACCTGAGCCTTCCGGTTGCGGGCAGCATTGAACCGCCGGCCCTCATCTTGCTGAGCGATATTACCTAGTAAGCCCGACAACAGCGCTCGATGGATGGCCTCGTATTTATCGTCGTTGGTTTTTAGTTCGGTCACCCGAAACTTCATCTGACGACACGACACCACCAGCTGGTAGTGAACTTCGCGCCACTCCCTGATTCGCAAGTAGGAGAGAAACTCCCGATCGCACAGCTTGCGAAACTGATTTTGGCTTAAGGCCTGACGCTGTTCTTCCAGGTATTGCCATAGATTGAGCCAGGCAATGAAATCGGACTGGGGATTATTAAATCTTGCGTGCTGCTGATCAGACTGCGCACGCTTTTCCTGCGGTCGTTCGCGTGGGTCCTGAACCGACAGCGCACTGATAATGACAAGTGCTTCATTTAGGCAGTCACGGCTCGCTGCATCCAACAAAATGCGGCTCAATTTTGGATCCACCGGTAACTTCGCCATGGCCCGACCGAGGGGCGTGAGCTTGGCATTACCATCAACAGCGCCCAACTCCGTCAGCAGTCGAAACCCATCACGGACCATTTTGGGGTCGGGCGGATCGACAAAAGGAAACTGCCGAACGTCCCCCAAGCCCAGTTCCAGCATTCTCAGAATCACCGACGCAAGGTTGGTGCGTAAAATCTCGGCGTCAGTAAATTCCGGGCGCGAGACAAAATCCTGCTCCGAGTACAGCCTGAAGCACACACCTTCGGCTACACGACCGCATCGGCCTTTGCGCTGGTTAGCACTCGCCTGTGAAACAGATTCAATAGGCAACCGCTGAAGGCCAGATCGGTGACTGTAACGACTGATACGAGCATCCCCTGGGTCTATGACATAGCGGATACCGGGTACCGTCAGCGATGTCTCCGCCACATTGGTTGCAAGGACGACGCGCATACCTGCACCGGTACGGTTAAAGACACGGTTCTGCTCGGCATTACTCAGGCGAGCGTAGAGAGGTAATACCTGAATCCGATCACGACCCCGGAGTTCTTTGGCGAGGTCACGTATTTGCCGCTCACCCGGACAGAAAACCAGCACATCACCACGAGGACCGTATCGCTCCGCCTCAATTTCATCGACAAGCTGAGATACCTGCCGCTGTAATCCCCGATCGCGGTCCTCCACACTGTCGAGATAATGGACATCCACCGGATAAGTACGTCCGGAGACTTCGATAACGGGGGCATCATTAAAGTGCTGGCTGAAACGCTCTACGTCGATCGTTGCCGACGTGATGATGACTTTTAGATCAGGACGTTTCGGCAGTAATCGCTTCAGGTACCCGAGAATAAAATCGATATTGAGACTGCGCTCGTGCGCCTCATCAATAATCAGCGTGTCATACGCCTGAAGCTGACGATCTCGTGATAGCTCCGTTAACAAAATACCGTCGGTCATCACTTTTACGGCGGTTTGCTCTGTGACATCGTCATTGAAGCGCACCTGATAACCGACCAGACCGCCCACCGTGGTGTTTAACTCTTCAGCGATACGACTTGATACGGCACGAGCGGCAATACGGCGGGGCTGTGTATGGCCTATGCGCTTTTCGCGGCCACGGCCCAGCTCGAGGCACATTTTGGGCAGTTGCGTAGTCTTACCGGAGCCTGTCTCACCCGCGATCACGACAACCTGATTCTCGGCGATAGCGCGCATGATCTCGTCTTTGCGCGCAACAACCGGGAGTTGTTCGGGGTATGAAATGTGTTGAGGAACTAGCCGCTCGATGCGGCCCTCATGACTTTTGCTCACGCGTTCCTCAATTTAAGACATGTTTGATATCAACCTTCGGCAGCGAGGTCTCTCAGCTCCCGACGAAGGATTTTACCTACATTGGTTTTAGGTAGATCATCCTTGAAAACAATCGACTTTGGCACTTTGTAGGCAGTCACCTGCTCGCGCATATACGCCATCACCTCTTCCTCGGTAAGCGCATCATCTGCCTTCACGACATACAGGCGAATGGCCTCTCCTGTCGCCTCTGACGGCAAGCCAACCGCAGCGCATTCGAGCACACCCGGATGCTTGGCACAGACGTCTTCCAGCTCATTGGGATACACATTGAAACCGGAGACAATGATCATGTCCTTAATGCGATCGACAATCTTTATGTAGCCATCGGGCTGAATGACCGCGACGTCACCCGTCGAAAACCAACCCTCAGAATCAAGTACATCTGCCGTCGCCTCGGGACGTTGCCAATAACCCTGCATTACCTGAGGACCCTTGATGCAAAGCTCTCCGGCCTCGCCAAAGCCCAGGGCTTCGCCCGTATCGCTTACCGTTTTGACGTAGGTCTGTGGCACAGGAATCCCAATCGTTCCTAACTGACGGCCATTACCCGGGTTTGTTGTGGCTGTTGGCGAGGTCTCGGTCAATCCGTAGCCCTCATAAACATTGCAACCAGTGACGTCTGCCCAGCGCTCGGCAGCGGCTTGCGTTAGCGCCATACCACCCGACATGGTCAGTTGCAGATTTTCAAAGGCGATATTACGAAATCGCTCGTCGTTACACAGCGCCACGAATAAGGTGTTGAGGCCCGCGAATACGGTGGGCTGATATTTCTCAAATGCGTCTACCACAGAGCCCAAGTCACGAGGATTGGGAATGAACAGTGTGTGCGCCCCCTTGCGGAGCGAGTACATGGACACAGTGAAGGCGTAGATGTGATAGACCGGCAGCGGCTGCATAAACACACTGCCCTTGGCGTCGATGCCAAAGGTCTCAAAAAATCCGTCAATTTGCATAACGTTGGCGACAATGTTGCCGTGGGACAGCATGGCCCCCTTCGCGACCCCGGTTGTCCCACCTGTGTACTGCAGCATCGCCAAATCATCGAGGCCTAACGCTACGGGAGTGAACTGCTTTTTAGCGCCTTGCTTCAATGCGTCATTGAACTTGATGACATTGGGTAAACTGACCTTGGGAACCATTTTTTTGATGTACTTCACAGCGGCATTCAGCAGCCAGCGCTTCGGCACAGGGTGAAGATCCGCGATTTCGGTCAGCACAATTTTCTCGATACCCGTTTTGGCAACGACATTGGCAGCTGTTTCGGCCACGTTCGCCTGTAGGACAAGAATGCGAGCGCCCGAGTCGTTCAGCTGATGCTCGAGTTCTCGTTCTGTGTAGAGTGGGTTGGTGTTTACCACGACCATACCGGCTCGGAGCGGTCCCAAGCAGGCGACCAAATACTGAATCAGATTGGGCATTTGTATCGCGACGCGATCGCCACGGGCCAACCCTGACTCATTCTGCAGCCAGCTCGCAAAATTAGCCGATAAGGCGTCTAGCTCAGCATAGGACAGCGCATGCCCAACGCTCGAACACGCTGGCATATCTGCGAAGTCAGTCATTGCCTCCTCGAATAAAGCAACAATCGACGGATACGCTGTCACGTCAACATTCCATTCGATGTTGAGATCGTCATAGCGCGCGGCAATGGCCGCAGAAATATCGGCTTGCATTCAGTTAACCCCGTTTTTTTGATTATGGTATTTTTGAACGACTCAATAGCCGTTTCCGCGAGGTACCCCCATGGATATCACCAACATAACGTTTGACGAACTCGCGATCGGAGATGGTATCGAAGTTAGCCGCTTAGTCACAGCGCGAGATGTCGAACTTTTTGCGGTCGTATCGGGCGATCACAACCCCCTACACCTCGATCCCGAGTATGCGGCTACTACGCAGTTCGGCGAGTGCATTGGTCATGGCATGCTGATTGGCGCTTTTGTGAGCGCAGTGATTGGACTTGAGTTCATGGGGCCGGGCACTGTCTATCTTGGCCAGAACCTCGAGTTTCGGTCGCCCATTTTTCTGGGAGACACCCTCAGCATTGGTTTAACGGTAACCGACAAGCACGCACGCAAGCCATGGGTCACCATGGCTCTGTCTGTCAAGAATCAGGATGGGAAAGAGGTGTGTCGGGGTGAATCACGCGTGATTGCACCGACCGAGAAGAAAACCGTGACAGTCGTGCCACCACCCTCGGTTGAACTGTTAGATCACGACTCGCCGCGTTTGGCCGACACAAACTGATCGGGATCCATATACATCAACTCAACAACAATCTTGGGCTCACTCTGCGAGGGCGTCATGGCGACCATGAGGACGTTAATATCTTCGCCGTGTTGAGTGGGTCCCGAAGCACCTAAAAGCCGTGTATTGGTTGCAACTCCGTCTGCATCGTTTGCCGTAAAGGTTTTGAGCGCACCCTCTTTACTCAGGGCTGTCATGAGCTCCTGAAGCAAAGCTACCAAACCGTCTCTGAAACGGGTGTAGTTAATATCACCGCGGTAGGCAGACATATGCAGCTTCATGTTGAGCTGAACGGTTTCGTCACCCTCAAATTCTAGTTGGGTAATGGGTACCACCTCGCCATCGACAAGACGGCGAAACACGCCCTTGGAGACTGTACGAGTCGTCTCGAAGAACGCTTTATTCAACAAGTGGGCGGTTAGCTGGCCCAACTGGTCGTATGTCATCGTAGAATTACCCAAGGCCATGATTACTTCCCAACAAATTGATCGAACAATGAACAGTCTAGACGCACCGCTTTCTTATAATTTCCTCGCGGAACTATGGATGCTGCCCCGAGCTGAGAGCTTAGCAGTATGATCGAGCGTGGCAACAAGGATTGGCGCTTAATGTCGCGCCCGCATCTCGATTTTAGTAAAGAAACGCCTCGATCTAGCGAATTTGATGACGATTATTACTCTCCCGAGGACGGTCTTGCTGAAAGCAACTACGTCTTCATCGAAGGTGGCAACGTGATCAACCGCATGCAGGCCTTACAAGCGGGGGAAACACTTACAATCGGTGAACTGGGCCTCGGAACCGCTCTCAATCTAGCGCTCATCATGCAGGCTTGGTCGGAGCATGGCCCTGTGGGGGGACGGTGCCACGTCGTTACCATTGAAAAACACCCACTTTCAAGGTCTCAGCTCCGCGCAGCTAGCGCTCGATGGACATCGCTAAGTCAGGAGTTTGAAACCATTCGTCGACGCTGGCCGTCGCCAATTCCCGGCTGTCACCGACGAGCTGAGCTGATTAATGGCCTAACCGTCGATTTTTGGTGGGAGGATGTCTCGGATGCACTCGATGATCTCGAGTCCTACGGAAACCGCTGGGTCGATGTGTGGCTTCTCGACGGTTTCACTCCCTCGAGAAATGAAGCGATGTGGACCGCAGATGTTCTGCGCGGCGTAGCAAACCTAAGTCGCGATGCCGCCCATGTAGCCACCTTTACAGCCTCAGGTGACGTGCGTCGCTCGCTCGAGCGTGTTGGATTCAAGGTATCAAAGCGGCCTGGCTTCGGACGAAAGCGGGAGTGCCTGCACGGCGCTTTAGACCTTTCTCAGGTAGAGAATGAAGAGCAGGTAGCGCCTGTGAGACCCACGGCTTGGGATCAACCCTCCCACATCGAAAACCCACAGACATGCCTTGTATTGGGTGCGGGTCTAGCGGGTAGTCACATTGCGCGAAGACTCGCTGAGCGTAACTGCAAGATAACCGTGCTCGAGCGCGGCACAATCGGCTCCGGTGGCTCGACACAACCGCAGGGCGTGATATACACGCGACCCTCCCACAAACACGGCAAGTTGGCCGATTTTTCGCTGACCGCCTATGAGTTTTCAGTTGATCACCATCAGCGAAAGTTTCGCGAGGGTTTACTGGATGAAGGCATCGACGGTGCGCTATCAGGCTACCTTCAATTGTCATCGGACGATGTGCTCGAGCGATTAGCCTCTGCATTCGACGATGAGGACAGTCCGCTCAAGGTCGTGAGTCGTGAAGCGGCGTCATCGATCGCAGGAATAGAATTGACTCAAGGCGCGCAGCATTACCCGCACTCGGGCTGGCTTCATCCGCGCGCCATTTGTGCTGAACTTCTCAACCATCCAAATATCACGGTTATCGAAGGTCTCGGCGATACGACGCTGCGCCAAAGTAATGATGACCAGTGGTTTGCCATCGCCGCTACGGGAGACTGTATTGCCACCGGTGATACGGCCGTGATCACAACGGCATGGGAGGCGGTAGAGGATGCGAGGCTAGATTGGTTGCCGCTGCAACCGATCCGAGGACAAACCACCCTACTCCCGTCTCAAGGCGCATTAAAGGATTTGAAGTGCACGGTCTGCCATGCGGGATACACGCCACCTGCGAAAGGCAATGTACATTGTATTGGCGCTACCTATGGGCTCAACGAGACATCGACGGAAGAGCGCGAAGCAGATCACGAGACCAATATTCAACAACTGCTTACAAATGTCCCTTCTCTGGACTCCGCGATTAGCTCTGAAAGCCCTGCAGGGCAAGCAGCTATCCGCTGCGCTACCACTGATTACCTGCCCATTGCAGGCCCCGTTCCCAATGAAACCGAATTCATGGCTACCTACGAGCAGCTTCGGCACGACCGAAAGCGCCTCATCAATGAGCGGCAGCCAAACATCAAAGGTTTGTATGTTCTGACAGGGCTAGGGTCTCGCGGTTTGACGTCCGCGCCGCTACTGTCCGAACTTTTGGTGTCTCAGATGATGAACTCCCCTCCTCCCATGACTCGCTACCTTCACCAGGCTGTCTCACCAGCGCGGTTTTTGAAGCGCCGTTTGGTCAAAGGGTAGCTCTGATGAGGAACGTCATACCTCAAAGCTTAATGGCACTGGTGGCCTGCCTGGCATTGGCTTCAACGGCGACTGCCAATCCGCCCAGGATATTTGACTACGTCGCCACAGAGACTCGTGCTATAGACCGCGATCATTTCACTCAGGGTTTATTAATCTGGGATGACGCGCTCTGGGTGAGTTCCGGCCTCTACGGTGAATCCTTTGTCGCTCGCTACGATTGGCCATCCATGACGAACCGTAAGGTCACTCAACTACCCGATCACTATTTTGCCGAGGGACTCGCTGAGCTCAATGGCAGGATCTACGTTCTCACCTGGCGATCCCAGGACTTACTGGTATTGGATCCCAATTCGATGGAGATTATTGAAACTCATCCTCTTCTCGGAGAGGGCTGGGGCGTTACCAGCGATGGTAGCCAACTCTGGATCTCGGACGGCACTCACCGGCTAGCTGTTTGGGAAGAGGGTAAGGTAAAAAGAACGATTGAGGTGACTTATGACGGTAAGCGTGTCTCTCGCCTTAATGAACTCGAGTGGATCAACGGGGAAATCTGGGCAAATGTGTGGTTGACAGACCAGATCGTTCGAATAGACCCCACTTCAGGCATAATCACCGGTATTATTGATCTTCGTGGATTACTTCCGCGCGGTGAACGGCGACGTGATACAGACGTCTTGAACGGCATTGCGGTAGATCCCAAAACAGGCGCAATTTGGATGGGCGGTAAACGCTGGCCCTCCCTCTTCAATATTGAGCTCGTTGAGCGTACAACCCGGTAACTTCAGGAAATATCATGAATGCAGTCGTAACGCCCTCCACCCATCCAGCATTTGAGCTGACGCGTCGCGTCCCTATTGAATCACTGGGTTTGGAAGTTCAGGAATACGTCCACAAAGCGACCGGTGCACGCCACCTCCACATGGCAACGAACTCCGATGAAAATGTCTTCATGGTGGCTTTGAAGACCGTACCTGAGGACTCAACGGGGGTTGCCCACATACTAGAGCATACCGTTCTCTGCGGTAGCGAAAAGTATCCGGTGCGCGATCCCTTTTTCATGATGCTTCGCCGGTCGCTCAACACCTTTATGAATGCCTTTACGAGCTCAGATTGGACGGCCTATCCCTTTGCCACACAGAATCCCAAGGATTTTGACAATCTACTATCGGTGTATCTCGACGCTGTTTTCTTTTCTCGACTCGACCCTCTCGATTTCGCTCAAGAAGGCCACCGGGTAGAGCTGGCTTCCGATGAGGCCGACGCACCTCTGGTCTACAAAGGGGTTGTTTTTAATGAGATGAAAGGGGCGATGTCGTCTATTTCGTCTGTACTGTGGGATCGTTTGTGCTTCGAGCTTTTCCCAACCAGCACTTATCACCACAACAGCGGTGGTGATCCCGAGGCCATCCCAGATCTCAGCTATGATCAGCTGATGGCCTTCTACAAAGGCCATTACCATCCAAGTAATGCCATTTTACTGACTTTCGGTAATCTCCCGGTGTCGCAGCACCATGATGTCTTTGAGCGGGACGCTTTGAGCCGGTTTGAGCGCTCTGACGAGCATATCGAGGTCACGCTCGAGCCGGCCTTCGACGCGCCCAAACGCGCCGTGCATCACTACGCGTTAGAAGACGCCGACATCGACAACAAAACCCACCTCATCATGGGCTGGAAACTAGGCGAGAGCGCTGACCTTGATGCGATGCTGGAAGCACAGTTGTTGTCCTCTGTTCTCATGGAAAATAGCGCCTCGCCATTAATGCAATGGCTAGAGACCAACGACCTGGGTTCGGCACCCTCACCACTGTGTGGCCTTGAAGATTCAATGCGCGAAATGGTGCTCTGTTGTGGCATCGAGGGCAGCAACCAGAACTGCGTGGATGACTTTGAAGCACAGGTACTCAACGTTATTGGCCGCACAGCTGAAGAAGGCGTGAGCTTGGATCGTCTGGAAGCTATTCTTCATCAAATTGAGCTCCATCAACGAGAAGTGACCGGCGATGGTATGCCGTATGGCCTCAACCTCATGCTTCGAGCCCTGGGGGCCGCCACGCATAACGGTGACGCCGTTGCTGCCCTCGACTTGAGTCCCGCTGTCGAGCGATTGAGGGCAAAAATGCGAGAGCCCAATTTCATTAAAGAGCGACTGACTGCGCTGGTGCTCGATAATCCCCACCGAATCACATTAACGGTGGCACCCAATCCTGATCTTGATCAGCTCCGAAAGGAACGCGAGACGCAACGACTGGCCGATATGCGAGCCACACTGGACGAGGATGCGATTGCTAATGTGCGCAAGCTCGCGAGAGACCTCGAGCAACGCCAAAATCAGGTCGACGATGTCAGTATCCTACCTAAAGTGGGTCTCGCTGATATCCCCAAGGATGTCCTAACACCCACCCTTGACTCGAAACCGATGACCGAAGGCAAGCGACACATCGTTGGTAAAGCAGGAACCAACGGGCTGGTTTATCAGCAAATGGCGCTCGCCCTGCCCACCCTTACCGAGGAGCAGCAGAGTGAGCTACCGCTATTGTGCGCGCTCGCGTCAGAGGTGGGTATCAACAATGCCTCCTACCTCGAGGTACAAGACCGGCAATCGGCGACTGTCGGTAGTTTGGGTTTGAGCGCATCAACACGCGCATCACGCACCGACATTGATCAAGCCTCAGGTTTTCTTGTCGTGTCCTCTAAGGCGCTGGCAAATCGGATGACCGAGCAGTCAAATTTAATGATCGACACCTTGACCTCAGCCTCGTTTAGCGAAGGTGGGCGCATCAGGGAACTCATTAGTCAGATGCGCGCCCGCCGTGATCAAAGCATCAGCGGCGCGGGCCATAGCCTAGCGATGACAGCGGCGAGTGCCGGCATGAGCCCTCTCGCATCGCTCTATCATCGGCAAAGTGGTCTGGACGGGATCCAGCGCTTACGTCAAATAGACGACCGTCTCGCTAATGCCAGTGAGGTAGAAAAGATGGGAGGCTCGCTGACAGCGCTCAGAGATCACTTACTATCCACGAACTCAATCAGTTTATTGTCGGTCGCCGATCCAAATCACATTGATGAGGCCATGCAGTGCTTATCTTCAGTCGCCGATCGCCTCTCAACGGAGAGCTCGGTCGCTGCCTGGTCGCTGACAGAGCGGGCCGGCACGGATAATCAGATTTGGGCTGCCAACACGCAGGTCAACTTTTGTGCGAAAGCGTATCCGACCGTACCAAGTGGTCACCCCGACGCACCCGCATTGGCAGTGCTAGGGGCCTACTTGCGAAATGGTTTTCTGCACCGAAGTATCAGAGAACAAGGCGGTGCTTACGGTGGCGGCGCGAGTCACGATGCGAACGTTGGCGCCTTCAGGTTCTTCTCCTACCGCGACCCCCGCAATCTCGAGACGCTAGCCGATTTCGACGCATCCATAGACTGGTTGCTGACTGCAAAACACGATGAGTTGGCACTTGAGGAAGCTATCCTCAGTGTTATGTCGAGTCTGGATAAACCTGCATCGCCGGCTGGGGAAGTAAAGAAAGCTTTCTACGATGAACTTTATGGTCGAACCGCTGAGCACAAACGACAGCTGAGAGATGCCATCATTTCAACGACGATTGGTGACCTGCAGCGTGTTGCTTCCACGTACCTGCGATCGGATGCGAGCACCTCGGTGATCCTGACAGACGCAAA
>MDTD01022964.1_pt1 | contig 20056 bp, 34 predicted proteins | sample 811221 | NCBI WGS metagenome assembly MDTD01 (sample SAMN05326646, study PRJNA326480) | marine metagenome | isolation source: seawater | place: Pacific Ocean: South West | collected 2011
CGTTAAAAAGTTCCGCCAACTCTTCTTGATGTTTACGTTTCGTGAACTCTCCGCCTTGTATCAATATAGTAGCGGTTGATCTGAACTTTTGCTCAGTCTCTATCGCTTTTTCTATTCTGTCCAACAATTCCATGTTTTTCTCCTGTTTGGTTTCCTAAGACCCCTTGAGGGGGTTTCGGCGCGGGAACCAACCGCACATCTCATCAGTTAGGAATTCATTAACTCTATTTTCTCAATCGCCGCCTCTATATCGCCGCAGGGCAAATCGTTACACTTGCAGAAATCTAGGCCAACATATAAAGCGGTAAGGCTTTCTTGCTCGTATGTCGTGAGGCTAGTTCCGTTATTTCTACGCTTTAACTCTTCCCTGTAAATGCTAGCATTTAAGTCCAAACGATTACCGAGGTTGACTTGATCTTCAGTAAGCGAATCGCGTTCAGCTTCCAATGACTTAACTCGTTTTTCGCAGGTAGATAAACTATGTTGCAACATGCTTACTTCCCAAGTTTTTACTAATTCCTCAAGTGGAAGGGCTTTTCGCATTTTTTTCTCCATTTAGTTAATTTATGAGGTAATCATGAGCTATTTTATTTAATATGTCAACCCTTTAAGGGTTAAATAATAAAAAAAAAGTTAAAAAAAGCCCCCTGTTAAGGGGGCCAAGGGGGATTAAGCGGCTAGTTTTAAGAAAGATTTTTTTATTCTGTCTTCTCTACGCTTTTTCACGTCTACTATGTTCACGGCTTCGTTGTCGTTCCTAGCCGGAGCGTGAGTTGACCAATGAGTGAGAGCGTTAAAAACGGCCCAATGATTACCTCCAAGCAGTTTCTTTTCGGTCTTGTACTGGTTCCAGAGATAAACTAGGCTAGGGGTTCCGAGAAAAGCCTTGCTTTCCAAAGTCTCTATTAGTCCCGCATCTTTAGCTAACGGGGTATCTTTAGCGGCTTTCCATAAAATTTCAAACGCTTCTCTGTCTGAAACTGTATTCTTTTTCCATCTTTTCCACATTTCGCCCTGAACCGTAAATTCATTTATACACCGAGCCGTTATACTTTTAGCTACTTCCAGATCAAGCGCTTGGGTGTGCTTAGCGCGGTAGTTAGTAAGATGGCTGATGCTGACTTGGCTATTAAGGCATAACATTCTAACCGCTCCAACGAACTGATTCAAAGACCAGCAACCGTCCACGCTGTCATAAGCCCCAACTTGCATATTGCTTATGTCGCCGTTGCCTAAGTCAATCTGATGCGCGGGTAAGTCATAAATCACTTTCATTCTACCACCGCCGTGCGAAAACCCTACCTCTCTAGTAATGCCGCTGAGATCAAGCTCAGATTGAACTAAAAGACTCTCCAGAGATTCAAAAGTTTCGCTATATTGATGAAGGCAATAAGAAGGCTTGACGGTAGAAAGAAGCTCACCGGTGTCGTTGTTAATGATACCGCGATTCAAGCTGATTCCAGCCTTATCGGTAGGGCTATGAAGCATTTTTCCATTATGCTCCCAGTGAAGCGGAACCGCCTTAAAAGTAGGGCAATCTATCTCCCCTAAATCTCTAATGGTATTCATTCGCTGAGTGAAGTTGTTTGTTAAGATTTTTACAGTCATTTTTGTTTCTCCTATTTAAGAACCCTAAGCATACGGGATTAAATAATATATGTCTACCCTTTTAGGGTTTGACTTTAGAAAAAAAATCCTTATGATAGTAGATAAGAGTCAAAAAAGGCTTTTACATTTTTCACAACTGGAGAAAAAAATGCTGGATTACGTTAGTCAAATAGTGAGGATGCTCAATCAAGGATCTTCGCGTGACGAAATTTTTTGGTCTATAAAAAGAGACTATTACTGGAAAAATTGGAACGCGGAAGTTCGTCAGGAATTAGCTGACCTCATCGCTCAAGCAGACGAGCTTAATGTTTTTGCTAAAGGCGTAGTGCCTAAAAGCGAGGTGCTATAATGAAGCCGAATCAAAAACATGTTTTAACCTCTAGGCAGATAAAACGTCGTAAGTATACGGTCGTTAAGTATTACGATAACGGTTGGCGAATCGGCTATCTAACCTCTGTAGGTAGAAAATGGGCCAAAGGCAGAAAATCCGCTTGCGGTTCCCCTCTTAGACTCTCCTTAAACGATCAAGGAAAATCATGGAAGGAGATAACCCTATGAACCTTAAAACTATTTTTTGGGTAATCGCTTTTCTCGCTCTTATCGGCGTAGTCGGCCAGATGGATTATGAGGATGAAATCATAGCAGAGCAATCTTATATCCGCGACGTTTGCGCGGGAGTCTATCCTGACTATAAGCACCTTGAACCAGCTTGTGACGAGGTGACGAAATGAAGGGGGGAGATTTTAAAGAAGTATTCGCGCCGATGCGCTCACGAGAAGAAAATGTGAAACTTGCTACTCAGTGGCATAACGCCCTTTCTAAAGAAAGCACCAAACACCCTACTTTAGAGGAGTGTATAGATTCTTTCGTAAAAGAGGACATACGCAATCAAACTCTAAAAATTTATCGCAACCAGATTTACACGGTATATGTTGATGCTAATACGGATCTGGCCTATGAGTCTTTAAAGGGTAAGGTCATCCATCTTAGCATCAAGCGTAATGATCGCCGCCCTTGCAACGATTGGCGAGATATGCAAGAGATTAAAAACTTGCTTGCTGGGCCGGAACGTCAAGCCATTCAAATATTCCCTAAAGAGTCTCACCTGATTGATACGAGCAATCAATATCACTTGTGGGTCTTGCCGGAAGATATGTTGATTCCGATTGGTTGGTTTTCTAGGGTGACGATAGATGAAGAGCTGGAGCCGAATAAACATATGGTGCGTCAAAGGAAAAGGAGAAAGTAATGGAAAAATATTTTACTACGATTGAAGCATTCGCTTGTCGTCACGGTAAATGTTTCAACTCTAAATCAGCGCTTGATTGGCTCCGCAGATTAGAAAGAGGGCCGATGTGGGACGAAGCAGGAATTTATACGCATGACAGCGTTAAGTTTAGTTTTCTCAAAGACCAGTTTCAATCTAGGTGGGACATCGTTGAAGAGTTTCATTATGTCTATGAGACTTGGAAAAGCCTAATAGAAAAGCATGGCTATAATCCCTATGCGTTCACTCGGGAATCCGTGACTTATAAAGAAAATAAAACCACCGTGGTTAAGGAAAAAGAGTTAGCTAAAATTAAGGGGATTCTGAATGGCCTTTGATAGAAGCAAACCAACGCATCTCTATCGCGCATACACCGATCAAGCTGATTTGCTCTACGTTGGAATTTCCCTCTCGGTGTTCAGTCGTCTAAGCGCTCATACGAAAACAGCCGAATGGTTTGCGAACTGTTCTCGGATAGATGTAGAAACTTTTCCGAATAGATTGGAAGCACAAGAAGCGGAGATGAAAGCCATCAAGACCGAGTTTCCAAAATTTAACAAACAAGGAAAGGTAAAAGAAGCGCCGAAATCTAAATGGGACACCCTTGGAGGCCGTTTCTTATGCGCGGATAGCTTAGAGCGGTTATTTGATCGGGTGAAAGAATTTCACAGAATCGGGGAAAGTCAAAAACAGTTAGAAAAAGAAATAAAAATTCTAAAATCTAAAATGCGAGAAAATCTCTGGGATTACAGGCGACTCATTAAAAGGTACCGAAAAGAAAATAATCGCCATCCTTGGAATGACCCCAGAAACACGCATCAGCGATATTTTGAAAAAAAGGCCATGAATGTTTGATGCTAAACCCTTTTAGGGTTAAGATTATATGCTTTAAAAAAATTGGAGAAAAAAATGCAAACACAAAACGCAACTGCTTTGAAAGATTTGGAACGGGTTTATCATCTGATTATTTCGGAAGGCGGAAACCCCGACAAATACGTTTATCACATGGTGAAACGGTATAGGTCACTTTTAGTTGAGCATGATAAATCACCGAATAGGTATTCTATTGCAGATTCGCATATGGAAAAAAATTATGCTGGGATCTGGGAAAGGGTGAAAGAAATCGTCTGGCAAACTGTTGACGATGAATTAATAACTGAGGCTTTAGAGAAACGGATCACATTGTCAGGGGAGCTTTTTCTTAAAAAACATATGTGCCATACTGACGAAATATGGTATGCAGAGGACGCTATGGGGAATCCGATTGGAAATAAGCCAAGATGTCCCGAATGCGTACATGTAAAAGATTCACTGAACAGAATATACGGGAAAAGGAAATTTTAATTATCGTGCGGTGAAGCAACATCGCTCCTGCAAGGTTTGCCGCTACCTTACGATATAAAACAGCGGCATTTTTTTTGGGGGAAATTAGATGAAAGAGAATGAAGAGATAGAAAGATTATTAAAACAACTCATTCAAATCGCTAATGAACTTAAGATAGAGATGAATAACATTCGGAAGTCTCTGGACAAAATAGATAATACTATTCAAGAAGGATTCTGGATTGATTGGGATGATGAGGAAGTTGAAAATTACGATCCTCACTGATATTATTTAAGGGCACGAATCTCCTGTTCAGTGCATTTCATGAGTGTCACCACCTGTAGCCTCCTTCGGGGGGCTTTCTTTTTCAAAGGCATATTTAATATTCAATCCCGCCAAGGCGCATAACCTATTTTTTTCATCCATTCCCTCAGAAGATAGGCCCAAGGTTCCGTCAGTGGCTTCATTTATGAGTTGCTCTTCTTTCGCTCGGTTCTTTATCCACTCCGGCAGTTTTTCTCCCGCCATGACCGCTAAAAGCGTAGCTAATCTTTTAGATTGCGTTTTACTGAGGGCCATTAATCGGCAAGCCCCCAGACCCTAGCTTTTAAGGCTTCCATTCTATGAGGAGTTTGCCGCGCCCATCGGCTATCTTCCATCTCCAAAGCAACCTGCCCGTATGCCATTTCTTCAGCGGCGGCGTTCATGTTTTTAAATTTACTCAACCCAGCCGCGCCTAGCTGAAAACACATATTAACTAATATTCTTTGGAACTCCTCTGGAAATGATTCCCAATTTTTATAAATTCTTTTACAACCGTCTATCGCTGTTTGAACGTCTTGTTTGAATAATTCCTGACATCTTTCTTCAGAAATACTCTGAATGGTCGGAATATCAGAATCATAAGCCCCAAATACCTCTAAGGCGCTCTCTGGGTCGCTCTCCAGCACTTTATGACCCACCCCTATGGTTTTATACCCCATAGAACATTCGTAGCAGTGAAGCACCTTTCCTTCATGCTCCGCTATTTCGTTCATTAAAGATTCTGTATTCATCGCCCGTATTTTCCTAATAAATAGCCTAAAATGAAAAAAATTGCCCACTCAATCATTATTTGCCGTTCTTCCTAATCGCCTGCGCTCCGAAATAGACACTCACCAAACCACCAATGGTTAAGAAAAAAATGGAACTCATATCAGTTAAGTTTTTCCCTGCGTCCTCAAGCTGAAAAATAGAGCTAATCATTAACAGCAGAGGGAAAATTAAAAGTGAGCCGAGCGAAAACCAAATCATCCTTAGTTGCGCATCTTCTTTCTGATCTTGATTCTTTAGCAACTCTAAGCGAATCGCTCTTTCACTTTGATCATATTCCGCTTGAGATATTATATTATCGCCGTTAGTGTCTAACTTCGCTAATTCGGAATCCGGCTCAACTGTTTTGTTCACGCCTGCGCTCCGCTAATTCATTCAAATAAGACATATTTTGATAATGAATCATTCTATGGTCTTTCAAGAAAGACATAGGCTCTCCAAATTTTTCGTTAGGTTTGTGCCTCCGCATTAGCGGCGGAATCATAGGCACTATATCTCTGCCGTGTCGGTACATAGTCACCGCCGTTTCATCTAGTATCTTTAACCTCCCGCAACGCGGCGCTCCAAAGGTAACTATTTCGCTAGGGTAAAACTCATCGCGCACCATAAGCGCCCCAACGATCAGCGCCACCGCTCCGCCCAAGCTATGACCGGCTAAAATCATATCCTCTGGTTTTATCCCTCTGGTCCAACATTCGCTCATGACCTTAGTAATCAGCCGTTTAGCGGCTTTTAAGAAACCAGCCGGACACCAACCTAATTCTTTAGTCCATAAGGGGAATATTCTCAAGTCACGCAACGCATCAAGAGGCTCATCCGTACCACGAAACGCTATCACATTCTTTTCCACTAATATTTCTATATCAGATTCTTCAAAAGTCTTGGAGAAATAAGCGCGGTGAACTATATCGGCTATTTCCTGATGGCTAGTTTTCATTTTCTTCTTGTTCATCCTCTTGATCTAATTCCTGATAATAGTTAATGATAGATAGCATCTGCCTAATATATCTCTTCACCTCGGCCATATTAAGGCTGAGATTTTCGTAACCCGTGGGCGATACGCCATAATAAACATTAGTGGATGCCTCGCCTTTTTCCAAGTCCTCAAGGTATTCGCCCATTATCTGCGGAGTAAGCACTGACCACTCTACGGGCTTCGTTTTTACTTGATTAGGTAAAGGGGGGTGATAAATAGCTTGTTGCTTCTGAATCTGAACTACTTCCACCGGCTTAACCTCTGGAATATATTCCCGCAAACTAGAACAACCACTAAGAGCTAGGAGCATTATTAGTAAGAGCCTCAAACTCACTTAGCACCTCCTTGGTTCCATTATTAATAATTTTTTCTATCAACTTAGGCTTGCGCAAACTTAAATGATTCATGTCGTGTTTGGCGAATTTATCCCTTAAATTAGAAACCTCCGCCCTTGCTTTTTCGTTATCAGCCTGAAGGACATTTATTTGCTCAAAGGCTTTCTTTCTATCAGCTTCCGATTGTAAGACTTGAGCGTTTAACCCGCTGATGCTGTTTTCTAATAAAACTTGATTATCTGCGGCCTGTCTAAGCTGTAAAGCTATCGCCTCTTTTTCTGCCTCGCTTTTATCATAATACAGTTTGAAAGCGCCGCCAGTAATAGCTAGAGCCAAACCTAAACCGCCCGTGAGATACCACATTATTTTATATCCTGATGTTTCATGTGGAACTAGGCGGCGTTGGAAATATGACTTGATCAAAGTCCACGACATCTCCCGCAACTGTCGCTGGTAAATCTCGTAAAGTTTTACGGTAAGTTTTCCACTCATTTTTTTTTGAATCACTTAGCGGCGAATCACTCATCTGAGTCCAGTCGCTAGAATTTAACCTAAAATTACGGTTGGCACGAACATTGCGCATCACTTGAGAGTTTAGCTCTTCATTTGAAACTGGTACGTCAACCAATTTTCCATCAGATACTTTCGTGTTGGGCTTGAAAGCTAGCTCAATGACGTTTTCTCCAGTGCCAGCCTGAGAATCAAAATCACTGTCTACACATTCACCATATCGCTTAATTGATCCATCATCGCTGTAAACTATAAAGTTCTTCATCGTTTAGTTTCCAAAAAGAATAAATTTGTTCCATCTGACTGAAAAGTTATGTTGTCTCCGCTTGTTTGTCCTGCCGCTGAGATGCTTATACTGTTCGCCCCTGCGCTTGGCGTTATATTAAAGAAGATGGCGTAATTACCTCCCCTATTGTTGTCATTGTTTAAAGAAATAGTTTTGATGATGCTTGTATCGTGCATCAATCTAGCGGTTCCCGCGTAATCCCCGACATTGCCCTGTCCTGTCCAGTGAAGATTGAAGAAGCAAGAGGTGGGCGCTCCTGTGCTGGTCCACGAAGTGGATACAACGGTTTGATAACTGCTTGTTAGGGAAAAGTTTGATGCTAAAGATGCGCTTCCTGAAATAGTAACTGCGTTAGCAATCATTTTTTCTGTAAGGACAGCGTTCAATCCAATGTTGCCTGATGCAATGGTTCCAACGACTAACTGGTTTCCTGATGTGTCAAGGGTAACCCCATCAATGTTTATTTTGTCAGCGTTTAATGTTCCTGTGGTTATTATATTCGCGTCTATCGCTCCGAAAACGCCACTAGCAGAGGTCAGGGAGTTGGCAATAATTTTGTCTGCGCCTATCGTTCCAGTTACCACTTGATCGCCAGTGATAAGATTCGTCACTTCCGCAAAAGACCCTCCCCCGCCGCCTGAACTAGCCCCTGAATATTTATATGACTTGGATACCTTCGGGCTGGCGCTGGTATTTTGAACAATCACAAAATCGCCATCCATAGGAAACCGACCAAAGGCGGTGTTAAAAGCTGAGTCAGTCGGCGCGTTGGTGTTTCCAGCTACGTCTAATTTGAAAAAACCAGCCATCGTAAAGTCAGCCACCGAATCTGTCACGCCAGAAAAAGCCGCTGAAACTTGACTAGATACGGACGATTGCTGGCCTGTGTGGGTGACGGCTCTCAATCGGTAATAATAGGTTGTCGCTGGGTTTAGACCGTCTGCCGAACCCCTTGTGATGGTCATTTTCTTGCTAGGCTCTCCAGCTACGGAAGCGACAACAAGATTTTCGCTAGGGTTGGTGCTGACAGAGCTAGTTGACTCGTATATTTTAATGCTTCTTAGGTTGGTGTTTGATGGGTTCGTCCAGCTAAGACTAAGAGCCAAAGGCTTGGTATTCTGGATAGTAACGCTTGAGGGGGCGCTAAGAGAATCAGAATGGCTAGGCGTGAGGCTAGATTCCCCGCTGTAATCTGAAAAAACGCCGCCTTGGCCTGTGTGCCTAACTCTAAACGTATACGTCTGCCCATCTTTTAAATCTGCCACGATAAAAGATGTTTGGCCTTTCCCCGCGATACCTGAAGAAGCATAAGTGCCGCCGGAAAGTTTATATTGAACCTCAGTTCCCGTTACGTCATCCGAGGCTGAGTTTGTCCAATTAACGGTCACATTTATTTTAACGGTAGGGCCATCCACAAGGCTACTCGCAACGGGGGTTCCGATAACGGGAGCCGTCAGCGTCATAGCGCCTTGCGGCCTGTCGCTTCCCTCCGTAACCGGCGCGGTGTAGTCCGAAGTAGCGAAACCAAACACGGATGAATCAGTTTCTCGTAAAGATAAGCTCACCGAAGCCAGAGCGCCGCCGCCATCGTCTGCAACGTCCATTTCAAGACTCATATCTTCAATCTGGAATAATTTAGAGCTAAATCCTAAACGGGCGTTGGTAACATAAATCCAATCGTTAGGCTGGCATTGAACATACTTAATTGGCACTCTTACCGCTAACCTAGTAGTTTGCCGTTGGTCTAAAAGCTGTATTTTTTGAATGCGTTGCGCGGTATTCGTATCAGTTGTGTAAGGTAATCTTATTTCCAGTTCTTTTTTAAAATTAGGGCTTCCGGCTCCTCCTATCCGATCACCTACTGGCGTGTCGGCTAGTAACATATTCGCGTCAGCTAAAACAGGCGTTTCAGTAGCGACATATTTTTGAGAGCTATCGGGATACATAGCCTTAACCTGATTGAATAGATCGCCGCCCCGTTTTTTAGTAATAATCTCGTATGGGCCGAGGGCATCCGCGTCCGTGATAGTAAACTCTGGTGTCTGAGAGGCTCCAGCGAAGCATTGAAACTTTCCGTTTGTAAAAGTCATCTTTCCGGCCATCGCGCCTAGCAACCCCTCCAAGACGCTTTCGCCAGATGCTTGCATACTGGTGAATCCATTAGCGGTATATCTTGTTTGGGTTGTAGAGCCGTCTGCAAGCGTTACGAGTTGATCGCAGATATTAGCCGCCGCTGATATTCCTCCTGCGTTGGTGGTTTGGTTAACCTCGTCAGTTTTCGCTTTTAAACCGTAGGTGGTATCAGTCAGATAATCATTGACGCAAAGCGCAGGGTTGCTTCTCTGCGCATCCGTAGTCGCGGCCCCTCCCGTTCTGGGATCGTGAACATTTTTTCCCTTTATTAGAAAAGAGAGTTTCGGCATGGTGCTATTCTTTTCCGCGTCTATCGCGCACTGAAAAAAGAAGTAAGCGCAGTTGGTAAATTTATGCGTATTCGGGAAAGCAGTTGCCCCTAGTTGAGCTTGGGCGAAGCCATCCACCGCTGTTTGAGTTCCGTCGTGAAAGGTAAATCTACAAAGATAGCCGACTGAGCCGCCGTAACTAAAAGTGTTTGGATTATCTGAACTTGTATCTCTTAAATCTGTGTTGGTCGCATAATATACGGTTTCGCCGTTCTGATTAGCGGTAACCGTGGTCAACTCTAAATCGTTATAAAATATTTTTTCATATCCCGCGACAGGATGGCCGCTGACTACAATTATCAAATTTAAAAATGCGCCATCGGTTCCGCTAGTCTCTATATGAGCAAACGTCCCGCCCACTCTAGCTTTTCCGTAAATTATTTGCCGCGCTATACCAACGCCGCCTCCTGAAACTTTAGATCCGAAATTAGCCCCATTTCCATCAAATCCAGAGCTAACATCTTTTGCTATAAGAGAAGTGACTAAGGCTCCCGCTCCGGCAAGCGCCACCCCTGTTATAAAAGCGGTTGAACCAACTATAGTTCCCAACAAAGTTCCCGAGCCAATCGCTCCGAAGGTAGCCGTAAAGGTGGCTTGGGCCGCAACGGAAAGAATTACCCCAGCGGTCACAATCACTAAAGCGGTTACAACTACCGCCATCAACACGGCTTTTACAACTCTACCCATAAGGAACTCGCCATGCTTTTTCTATAAGGCTAGGTAAACTGAAAGCATATCCGCCGTCCGTGGGAGACATGACCCTTGATCCGTCAGATATTCCGGCAACGGGTTTATTATCGTCCATCATCACTACTAAATCGCCGGTGGTAACATAATGAACCTCTATCGGTTCCATCCCTGCGGCTATAGCGGCTTTTTCTAAAGCCTTATCAAGAGTTTCTCCATATTCTTTTATAGCTTTGTAAGCAGTTTTCTCGTCTTTCCACTTTAAGGTTTTAGGAATTACATCTTGGCCGCTTATAACTTTCAGACAAGCATTCGCAAAAATACAGCAGTCCCAAGTACCCCATTCAAAATCGCGCTCCCGATTTTCTTTCAAAAACTCAGCTAATTTAATATCCCAATCGGGTAGGCGTTTCATTATCTCCCCCGAAACGGTAAAACGGGAATGGCGTTTGGTAGATCGTTGCTGGGGTCGTTGCTACCGCCTAACCCGCCGAGGTTAGTAGATTTCTTTCCCCATAGTATTTCTACGGTGGCGAGTTTCTCCATGCGATTGAATCCCGTATCCGTGGAGTCTATGAGTTTCTGAGATTCTTTCGCGTACCTTAGATTGCTTGGTCTTTTAAGATCAACAAGCCTATTTTCGCAGTTTACGGTTATCGTGTTTGCTCCTTCCGCAGATTCGCTTATTTGCATACTCGTCATTCGGCCTTTAAACGAAGTCATTACTGCTCCAGCGTGTTCACCGCCTCCATCTAAAAAGCCGGTGAATACGGTTATAGGTCGGTTATGGTAATCATTAGTCAAGGAATGGGAGAGGATAGAGGGGTCTAAACCCGACAAACTTATAGTAAGCCCAGAGGACTTCATTTCAGCGGTATCTTCAAACGCCGACATACTCAAAAGTGTTCCCACGCCTTGGTATGTATTGCCTCCGAATATAACGTCTCCAGCGGTAGTATTAATGCGTAAAACGTCATTATCAAACTCAGCCTCTACCGCAAAAAACATAAATTGATGCTTTTCAGCGTTGAGCCTAGCTTCAGCGATAGTCTTATTTACTATGTCCGAATCGGAATCAAACCGCGTTGCCATTCAAATAACCTCTGAGCAACTAAAACTCAACGTATAAAGAGAATTTCGGTCAGTATCCCATCCCACAGAATTACCGTTCAATCTAAATCGGGATTCATTCGCGCCGTTCTTAAATCCGACATACCAACCATCAGTAAGATTCGCTCTAAGTTTCGGCTGAATCTCTACCGCATAATGATTATTCCCGCCGCTTACAGACGTTTCTGTGGCGTTCTCAGTACACATTACTAATTGAGTGGGCGTTGACGAAGTAAGGGAAGCGCCGTCATAAATAGCTAGATAATCGCCTCTTTTAAGTAGGCCAGATGCGTTAGTAGTAGAAGCCTCCAGCATTAACGCGGTAGATCCTTTCACGTTGTTTTTTACCGTACAACTAGCGGTGTTAGATTCTGAGGTTAAATCCCGATCAACGATGGCGGTTGTTTGAGAGTTAGAAGCGTTCTGAACTATCTTAAAGGTTCCGTTATTATCGTCATTAATGGCTCCAGAAACAAAAAAGAAATCTCCCGTAACTGCCGAGAAAACATTATTGTTTGAGGTAATCGTATTGCCGGAAAAACTAAGCGTAAGGCCCGTGGCGTTTATTCTATGATCGGATATAAAATAATCTGCCGAATAGATACCTTCACCCGTGGTGGCTCTATTTTTTAATGGATTCCTCCCATCAGGATCTACGAATTTAAAAAAGTTTGTTGGCCCTTTCATCTTGCTTAAAAAAGAAAGCCATTCAGTAGCTTCGGGCCTTTTTAAAGGCGGCAAACTTACTTCGGCTATCCATCCCGCATAGTCAAACTCTTGCGTTCTAGTTTGTCCCGTAAAAGGCGAGGCCACGGCTCCGATAGCTCGGTTTAATTGAAAATTAGATCGCACAAAGTTAGGGCTTGAGGGCATTATTATTTCTCGCATCTAGCCTCCTAATAAACCACGGCGAAATGTGCCGCCTCTGGATGCCGCTTCTAAAACAGAGGCTTTAGTTACGTCCGAAATGGTTGGTAACATTTTCATTATTTCGGTTCTAACTGTCGGAACTACGCCGGTGCTGAAGTTTAAATTTTGATTAATAACCACTCCGCCGCCGCCCATCGCCATTCGGCTTGAATGATTATTCATCACCCTACCGCCTGTGCTTGGTATCATTAGCTCTGGCCCCCTTTCACCTACTACCGCCGGAACTCCTTTTTGAAAAGATCCACCGCCAGCAATAAAATAGGCTGGTGCGCTTCCGCTGTTGACCGTTGGGCTTGCCGTCCCGCCAAGAGTAGGGAGCGGAGTGAATCCTGAAAATCTACTGAACACCGCGTTCAGGATTCTATTAACGACTGCTAACTGTAAGAAAGTCGCAATAATTTGCGAAACGATATTCTTGGCAAAATTAGCAAAAGAGTCTAAAACACTCTTACCCTCTAAAAGAGCATTTACGAAATCATTAGTAAAAGCGGTGCTTGTATTGACGATAGCCTGAATCATATCCTCATTAAAAAGTTTTGCCGTTTCTTCTATGGGGTCTTGAAGCTCTTTCAATCTTTCTCGTAATCTACCTAAAGCAACATCGGCGTCCTCACCGCCTAGCAAGGTCAGTAAATCTTCATCCTTGCCTGTCGCTAAAATTTCTTGAATCCTTGCTATCTTTTCACCTAAAACTTCGGCTTCTGGTTTACTTCTTTGGATTAATTTAGCTAAAGATTTAAGTTCATCTTGAAACGCTTCATCCTCTAACCTTTTCTCTTTTCTTTGTGCGGTAGCCTCCGCATCGGCTTTCGCTTTATCTATCGTGGCTTGAGTTTCTTCGTTAGTGGTAATTATTGATTGCTTAAGAATACTAATGAGCTGTTGACGTTCTTTTATTTCAGTCGGAAGATTCCCCGCTCTTTTCGCTTTCGCTTTCCTATCTTCTAATTCTGATATTTCTTTTTTTAATACCTCTATCCTTTCCTCATCCGAGGTGGCGGCTAGAAACTCGCTAGACATCCCTGAGCCAGCCATTCTTACCAAGGTAGCCATTCTGTTTATAGCGTCTGTGATAAATCCGACAATGCTCTTCATCGCGGTTCCTAACCCGCCCTCATTAAACAGCGCCGCCGATATATTCTGGAAAGAAGTTTGAAGATTAGAAAATTTTTGATTAAGGGTATCCATCTTGGCCGCTACTGCGTCACCAAATCGTTCCTCTAAGCCCTCATTCAAGTTTTCCATGATGATGGCCGCGCCTTCAGCGGATTTTCCCATTTCAGTTATTTGATCCCGCGTGACTCCTAATTTCTGCGCGAGTATTTCAAAAACAGGTATGCCTCTATCAGATAACTGATTTAACTCTTCTAACCCGAGACCGCCGCTTGCTGATCTTTGCGTGATACGAACTAACGCTTGGAAAGCCCCGAGCGAATCTGTAGTGACCGAAGCCGCCCCAGCAAAGGTTCGCATCATCTTTTCGGTTGGCTGTATTCCTGCCGCGCCTAGCTGGATAAACGCTTGCGTTAAATCTGTAACTTGGAACGGGGATTCAGTAGCAAATTTAAGTATATTATCAAACTGCTTTTGACCGGCTTTAGCTGAACCAAAAACCGTATTCAAAGAAGTTTTCATGTCCTCTAACGCCGCGCCGGTGCGCACGATAGGTATAGAAATAGCACCGATTCCGGCGATAGCGGCGGCGGCTCCTATCGCTGGGCCGCGTAAGGCGCTTAAAGAAGCGCCAAGGCCTCGCATACCCTTAGAGTTAGAAGCCTTTCCCACGTTCCTTTCAAGTTGATTCAACTTGCGGTCTAGGTCGCGGGTATCTGCTTTTATCTGAACAATTAGTTCGTCAACAGTCGCCATTAGTCTGGATGTAGCTCCATAAGTTCTTCAAGTTCTCCCCGTCCCATCGGTTCATCTTTTTGATTCCCAGAATACTCCATGAAACCGGCTAGGGTACGGTAAACCTCTTTAGGGGACATATCCCAAAAACTTTCTGGCGGTATTCCGATCATCCCTACAACGATTTCAAAATACCTTGACCAAGGAAGCGTTTCTGCCGTTATGTCTCCCCTTCTTCCTTTTTTTCCCCGTCATCCTCATCGTTTAATGTCTGAGTCAGCATTAGGAGAATGACCTGAGTTGTTTTTATCAGCCCGTTTTTAGTCACAAGCTCTTTGACTTGTTTCTGTGTGAGATCGTTTCCGCCGCCTCTTAGAGCGTGATAAAGAATGGATAGTTGGTGTTTTATAGGCATATCCATTTCGTTGCTAAGTTTAGCTACCAACTTAATAATGCCCATTCCGATCTCTTCTTCAACTTTAATTAAAGAATCAATCGTTAGCCTACAAGTAAAATCCTCATTCCCCAGAGTTATCTGGGTTTCCCCCTTCAGCGGGTTCGTCATCATCTTCCTCCTGTGCAGTCTGCACGTTTTTAAAGTCGGCATCTGCCAACGTAAGGTAAATCACATCATCTCGCTCATCCACGTTCCAATCGTCAACCGCGTAATCGGCCCCGTTTATTGAAACGCTTTTAGGATCTTCACCTATAGAATTAGCGCACATGACCTCGTTTCCTTTAGCCATCCCGCCTATACCTTCAATCTCTACCTCTATCCAAGACATTATTCGCTCCTATTAAGCCGCCGCGAATGTAACCGCTCCGCCGCTTTCAAAAGTCACGTCATAAGTAGCTTCACCGTTATATTCTCCGGCGTAGCTAAGAGTGGTTATTTGGAAATCTCCCGAGTACGTGCCGAGGTCGGGAATAATAAAAGAACAAGCTAAAAGAGCCGCGCCCCCAAAAGCTGTTCTAAGAGCAACCTCAGAAGCCGCGTCAGTGAATACGCCTGATCCAGCTATAGTTACACTTTGAACTCCAGCGTTTGGAAGTAATATCCTTTGGTTGGAGCTATCTTTATTCGTTACATCAACGGTTTCTTCGTTCAACGTAATAGTGCTTGAACGTAAGCCGCCGACTGTCACTTGCGATCCTGAGACGTTGATCTTCACCAGTACCGCGCTACCTTTTTGTGCCGCCATCTAAATGTCTCCTATTTAAGAAGTTCCTAAAATTATAGCGCGGAATCTCATGACTCCGTGTCTGGTGATCCCATCTGGATCTCGCATTACATCGTAGAATTCTAACCGACAGTTGATCAGATTAAAACCTGTTACCGATAAGCTAGAATCATGCAATAAAGTATGTATTCTGTCCATTATATTCTTAGTTTCCGCTGAACCGAACTGCCGAGACCAAACATGTATAACTAGAGTGGTATCGCTTCCTGCTAAGTCTTTAGTGCTATAGTCTATTACATTATCATCCCCTATCTGAACAACGGGATAATTCGTGCCGCTTGGAACTTCGTCTTGAACCGTAGCGCCTAAAGTAGAGGTCAAATTATTATCGGCGCTCAAGGTGGTAAAAATAGCGGTCTGAAGGGCTGTTGATCCTACGCTCATATAATGCCTTCTTGAATAAAAATTCTTTCTATTTTTTTCCTATTCTTTTTTAAAGCAGGCGTTAAAAAGGGCCGAGCCGCCATGTTTGTAGTTCCAAACTCTAAAGGCGCCGAATAAGGCGCGGCGGAGACTACTTGGCCGATTATGAACTTGCCTCTGCCTCTAACTTCAGAAGAAATCTGACTAACTAAAAACCCCGTATCACTCGCTGGTGGTTGCCCTGCGGCGCTAGTTTGATGCTCTCTTTTAGGTTGATACCGCGTAACGGTTGGGCCGCTTCTAGCCCCCCTGACTATACTTTCAACTGCTTCGTTTTTTACTAAACGAACAGCCCTTTCCATAGAAATTCGCAAGTTCCGTTCAGGATTCTTTTTTAATCTTTTTTCCATTCTAATCAAAAAGGATGTAGCGTTTTTTATCATTAAGCCGCCACCCCGCGCTCTCCGCGAATAACCATATAACGGTTTCTTTCGTCTAAATTTATAGCCGATATAATATTATATATTTTGCTGTTGTAGAGAATCCTTTTTGTAGCGTCCACGCTTTTATCGCTTCGGTATCGTATCACGAAATCAAATATAATCGTCTCAGTTAACTGGCCTTGAAGAAACGGATCTTGACCGCGCAAGGGTTTGACGTAGGCCATAGCAGTAAAGTCGGTAGAATAGGCTTTCGTAAAGCCTCCCGCGCCGTCTGCGGTTCTAGCTTCAACTTGAATTATAATGCTCTCTCGCATAGAGCCTATGCCGTAGTCAAGCGCCATAATCTACCCCAAGGCTGAGAATTTACTACCGGCCATGCCGTCTAAAACTTTAAATCTAGCGTAGAGTTGCTTGACCATCGGCGGCACGTTTATAGTTTCTTGATAATTTTTCATATCGCCTCGTTGCTCGTACATATAAGCCATGTGCATTAACATACCCATCTTTATATCTTGAGGAACGTCGGCGGCGGCTCCGTATCCGGCGACATATTGAACCTCTACCGAATTAGCTACCCTTAAAGCCGTGGGAAAAGTTTCGCCGGTTCGCAGTACGATTCTAGCTGGCTCTCTTACTTTATCCAGATAATATTTTGAAGCCGCGAAAACGGTAGCATTATCGCTATCATCATAGGTTTTTATATGGGTAACGGACTGAACGGGCGGACTCGGTAGCACGATATAATTCTTATAAAAGTTTATATCTGGCTTATCGTATATGCCTTCATAAATAGGGTCGTTTACGTCATTGACGTCATCAAGGAATAAAGTCAAGGTTTGAGTGAGGACACTTCGGCCCGTATAGCTTTCAAAAAACCGTCTAGCGGCCACTCTTAGAAGCTGAAGCATAGAAAGCTCGTTTACATCGTCAACTCTAAGATAATTTCTTATTTCGGCTTCCGTTAGCGTTTCACCAGTTGGGGCTGTCGTAACTACTAATCCAGACATAGCTTCTCCTAGTCAAATAGTTTAGTCCCCTCTGGAACAATCTTTGGAACGCAATATGAGGTTACGTTCTGCTGCCTATAATATGGCCTGTCGTTTGGTGACCACTTGCCTTGCTCTATCGCTGAAGCAAAGATATTGCAACGATATACGTTGGCAAATAACATTCTATTATCCGATACTACCTCATTATCCACAACCACCACCAGCAAAAAAGCCATCAACATTTTTGACGGCCACACTTCCTGATATTTCTCTGAATTTCTTTAGCTCGTTTGAGACGGTCTTTTGCGTTTTTAAGCTGTACTTTTTCGTAAGCATTGTGAAGCACAAAACCTGTTCCCGTGATTGCCACCAATGAAAAAGAAATAAATAAAGCGATAGCGTAATTTTTTATTTTGTCTTTTCTCTGTTTTCGCCTTATATGTGCCGTTTTTAGAAACTCTTTGTGGTCTCTTTCAGATTGCGCCCTTATCCTTTGGGCCTCATGCCAAACATCAGCGCACCCGCTCATAAGGCATATATCTTTTATCTGCTGTTCCTGCATTTTTATTTTGCGACGGTGAATGGAAAGATCCATTGCCTCCTTTGGCGTAAGAGGTCGCTTTGATTTTGTTTTTTGTTCCCAGCGATCTAGCTTGCTTGATGCGGCTCCGAATTTGGACAACAAGGACACAGCGTCCGAAGCATTGGCCTTGCTTTCCTTCAGAGTGGAGATGGTTGAGTTTATCGCGGATAACGCTGACCCGATAGCCGCCAATTCAGCAAAAATGTCTATATCCTCGCAATATGGCGCACTGGCCTTTCTTGGCTAAAAATTTTTAGCCGTGAAAAATATACATTCTACATGGAAGGCTTAGTATCTGGGAAGTCAGAGGTGCTGGGCCAATCTCTTAGTTTCTGCCGATACGTTTTGTATTTTGCATGGTCAGGGTGATCAGTAATAAGAGAGATTAAATCTGTAGCACCTAATTCCTGATCTCTCCACCGTTTAGCGTCAGCTTTTTTTTCTTCGTCTGTTATTACGATAGGCTCATGAAACTGATGCTCTTTTACCGCTCCGTTATCATACGTGTCACGAATCCAATCGCCTTCAACCGGATCTTTGTCTGGATTGGTAATGTTTTCTCTTTTCATTACACAACATCCTCTAAATATCTTAATTGGAACCCTGCGTAATTATAGTAAGTGGTTGTATTCACGGCTGTAACGAATTCTTCTATCTTCAAGCTGTTCTCGGCATAGAGCAAAGGGCAACCCTCCACGAATAAATCCATAGGATCCTCCACGCTTTGACGGTCTAGCTCAGCGAAAGCATCTGCGTTATTTCCGGGGTCTTCAAAATAGTGCATTCGCAAACCGTAACCGAAGTAATTAAACATATTCATAGAAACGCCCGTGGATCTTACATTGAATGACCCAAGAACCAATCTTCCCGTAAAAACCTGCGCTACTGGAGTAATATACTCTATACCGTCAACGGTAATTTTAAAATAGTGATGACCGCTGGATGTATATCTTCCGATAATTGACGACAAAATTACGGGAGAGGCTAAAGTGGAATGATCTATCACCGTTATATAGGCGCTGTTGGTATTGCTTTGCGTATATCCCCCGCCATACTTGTTAAAAGCAGTCCAGAAAGAACTACCCAAAGTTTGGGTATTGTTTCTGCTGGACTGTACTATCGTAGGGCCGTCCACGGCTTTCCATATAGGTAGCTCTAAGGGGTTTTTAGTAAGATTAGGGAACGGAACCTCTTTTGTTTTAGTTTTCGTTAATCCAGCCATTATTCATCATGCCCCATCATTATGGCGTTTACCGAAGCCGCCGAGCTATACGCGATTATATAATCATTAGCTTCCGCTACGACAGGCGCTAGAGTCATAGAGGATTTTCCCGCAAGAGTTTCATCATACAGCAAATATCTTGCGTCTTGAAAAGTTGCGCTACTTGTTCCTAATCCAAGCCGAATCGTTACTGAGCTTGTTCCCCTGTTGCAAATCGTAACTGAGAACGTCCCTCCGCTTGATCCCGCCTGACCCACATTAGCGGCTGTGGTTGCCGACAAATCTACGCCATCAGACTTGACTGTCATTATAGTTGCCCCATGAAAAATACTTTACTTGTTGAAATAGATGATACCGTTGAAAAAGATACTTGACCACTTCCGTTTGTAGTCATTACCTGACCGCTAGTACCATCTGCCGTAGGCATCTTAATACCGTTTAGATTCGTAGATGCTGGATTCGCCGCGTAGTTTCCCATGTATGCGTGGCTAGAGCATTGATAGTAAAGAACGCTAGGCGTTTCCCTATCCACCGCTATCTGCGTATAAGCCCCTGAACTCCCAGCCGTTCCGTTAGTTGTAACGCCAGTTGTGTATGCTGTGGTCTTAGCCGCGTCCAGATAAAATAATAAGGGGTGTCCGCTGTTGCTCCCATCTGACTGATCAAAGCGATAAACGTATTCACTGTTGGCGGTTACGCTATCCGCGCCATGCAAACTAATCGCTGGCGCTTCTATGCCATTTAAAAAATATCCTGACCCGCTTCCATCTCCGTTATAAG
>MDTD01028825.1_pt1 | contig 20055 bp, 16 predicted proteins | sample 811221 | NCBI WGS metagenome assembly MDTD01 (sample SAMN05326646, study PRJNA326480) | marine metagenome | isolation source: seawater | place: Pacific Ocean: South West | collected 2011
GATTGAATAAAAGCATAATAAGGGGACTTATCTTGACCATAATCCTTAATATTTTCTATAAGCTTAACCCTTGAGTCTCTGGAACAGATTTTCTTTATTTTCTCTACAGTTTGATCCGTTGATGCATTATCTATAAAAATTAATTCAAGCTGATACTCATTCAACTCCTCTGAAAATAAATTATTTATCTGTTTATACAATTCATCAATATTATCTTCTTCATTTTTACATGAACCTACTATTGAAATACTAGACATAGAGATATTCTATATTTAATACATGAAATAACAATTAAACTATTTAATATAGAAAAAAAATTATATACTTCATAAATGAAAAATATTCTTATCACTGGCGGAAGTGGATTTATAGGTTCTACATTTGTTAAAAATCTAAAAATAAATAAAAAATATAAAGTTTTACATCCAACCTCAAAAATATTAAATCTTACTAATCTAAAGTCAGTCAATAAATTTTTTAGTAAAAATAAAATTGATTATGTAATACATACTGCAAATCATCATGTTCATCCAAAGGATTTAAAAAGTAAGGATTCTGATTCTCAACTAAAAAATAATTTATCAATGTTTTTTAATTTGTATATCAACTCATCACATTATAAAAGACTTATAAATTTTGGTTCTGGAGGTGAACTACCCAGGAAAAAATGGAATAAAAATATAAGAGAAACTGATATAGGTAATTTTATACCTAATGATCAGTATGGATTATCAAAAATGATAATAAGCGATTTTATAAAAAAAATTCAAAGCCAAAAATTTATTAATTTAAGGTTATTTGGTGTTTTTGGAGAAAAAGATAATTGGCAATATAGATTTATCCCAAATATGTGTGCGCATGCGATATTAAATAAGGATTTAGAAATTAATAATAATGCCTTATTTGATTTTATTTATATTGATGATGTAATAAAAACAACAGTTGGGGTATTAAATAAAAAATTAAAAAAATATGATTATAATCTTAGCACCGGAAAAGGATACGAGCTTTATGAAATAGCTAATAAGGTTTTAGAATTAAATGGAAATAAGAAATTAAAAATAAAAATAGCTTCAAAAAAAATAATGGTTAATTATGTTGGAAATAATTATAGAATAAGAAAAGATAAATTATTATGTAAGCTAACCCCCTTAGAAACATCAATAAAAAATGTATTAGAGTATTTAAAAACTATTAAAAATAAAATAAATCTATAATATAAAATTATTTCTTAAAAATAAATCCAATATTGCCTAATTTTAGATTAATATTAAATAGCTCTGGGCATTTAACTTTCTTTTTAAAGATTGCTAAAATAAGTTGTGATATTAAATAACCAATTTTAAAAGAATTAATAGTCTTAAATATTGATATTTTTTTCATATCAATTTCACTAAATAAATTTTGAATTGTACCTGGATTAAAAAGGTGTGGATGCTGTAAACAGTAGGCTGGCCACCTCTTGCCAAGTATTTTGGCTAACTTTGAAGATTCATCATGTACCACTCCAAAAACATGACCATTTTCATTTAGCATATTAGATATTTTTATAATATATTCAGATATATTTGGGATATGATCTAGCACATGAATACATATTATTAAATCAAATTTATCATTTTTCGGTACTTCTGAAATATCACTATAAACACTATTGGACGTATTTTTTAGTAAATTGTGCATTTTTTTATTTGGCTCAATTGCTACACATTTTTTTATGTTAGGATTCTTTTCCCTCAATTTTTTCAATATAGATCCATTGTCAGCACCTATTTCAATTACAGATGATATATTTTTTTGCGAAATAATATTAATTATTTTATCTATATACTTATCTTTAGTTATATGATCGGTCTCAATATCACCAGAATAAACATTATCTTCCATGTTTGAATAAAGTTTTATTAAATGTTCATCATTTAGGTATTTTTGACAAAATAAAAATCCACAACTACATCTACTATAGGGGAAAAAAAGTTTATCTTTATAAAAACCTCTCCAATAATTACCAATCTTTTCAAAATTATTATCTGGGTTAATATCGGGTGAGACAACTTCTTTAATAGTTCCATCTGAACATAGTGGACAGTCTCTTTTATCAAAATGTTGCATCAGCTATTTCTTCTAAAAATTTCATATGGTCTTTTATTATAATAATCAGGATCATTTCTATAATGAATTCTTACCTTATTTTTAAATTTTTCAACACAATAATCAATACTCGGTATTATTTGCGTGATTTCAGTATCAAAATCTAAAATCCTATCAATTCTTCTGTGGTGCCAAGGACATAAAATCCTAGATTTAACAATACATTGCTTATCCATTTTTGCACCTTCATGAGGACATGTTGTAGGCCAGATTGACTTTTTATTATTGTCAACTTTTACAAAAAAAGATAATATTCCACAACTATTACCAATTATATCTCCATCTTTTGATTCTTGAATTTGCTCATATGGAATATCGACATAACTTTCACGATTACTATATACATTAGCTCTATATATTTCCTCTGTAAATTTAAAAGAATAGGTTTTATTGGGATTATAAAAATCATGGCCACTTTCACGTAAAACGTGTCTCCTGTCCCTCATAGGTATATCTTCAGACATTAGAATCTCATTATTTTTCATAACCATTTTTTTTATGAAGCCATGAAGAAATTTAAATATTTTTTTAGACAATATAGTAAAACAGGATCTAACAACAGTAAATCCTTCCTCTTTTATTGCTGAAGTTTTAACAAGAATCATGAAAGGTCCAAAAGATGAAAAATAAATTTGCTCTTCATCAGAAACCTCATAATTTACAAATATTAAAGGGATAGTAATACCTATAAAAGGAATTTTGAGAAAATTAATAGAGCCTACAAAATTATCATCTACTATAGCTTGAATGCTATCTACATTTTTATGAACTATGTTTAAGTGAGGAACATCTTTATAATTCCAATCAGAATCAAAAGTAGTATATTTTCCCTTACTTTGTAACATAAATTCTGTGTTACAATATCCTTCATTTGTCATTTTGGTAATCAATTGTTTATAATTCAATTTTGACATATATATAATATAAATTATTAAATGGATTTATTAAGTTGAATTTATCTAGAATAAATATTTTCTATTTGGTTATATTTGTAACTGTTTTTACGGGGCTCTACCTAACTGTTGAGATAGTTCAAGAGAAATCTACGAGAAAGAGATTATTAAAAAGTGAAGTTCGTGCTATTGCGGAATTTGTTAAGTTCAGTTGTTTATCAGAAACCATATATAATTCTTATTGTATTGATAAAATAGTTGATAAATATTTATCCGAAAGAAAACAAATATTCAAATCACTTCCTAGCTATTTAAATAATGCAGAAATAATCAAGATTACTAAGTCCTTACCAGAAGACGTAGGTGTTGATGATAAAAATTTTTTTAAAAAAAAATATTCTCTTAAATTCCATAAATATTATAAATTTTTAGGTCTTAATATATTCCTTGAAAATTATACAACGACAACGATGATACATGATTATAAAGATAATAGTTATAGCTTCATATTTGGTTCAATTAATCAACTTGAACTAATAAAGCAAATATTTAAAAAAGCTCTATATTATCTCTGTGGACTAATTTTTATTATTATTATATATATTTTGTTTATGAAAGACAGAATCGACTGTCCTTTTTTTTATGAAAAAAGAGATAGAATTACAACAAAATATTTCATTTTTCTAATTATTGCTTGTTTCGTATTTATTGCTTTTAAAAAATTCTCGGCTCCTTATGATATTAAAAATGTTTATCCATGGATATTATCAAAAATGAATCCATATAAAATTCATGAATTTATATTTTATATGTTTTGCTCATTAGGATTTTTATTTTTTTATATTTTGAAAGATTATTTAAAAATTAAAATTTCTTATAGAAAGATAATTTATGAAAAATTTAAAAATATTAGGAAACACTAAAATTATAGCTATGCAACAAATAAAAGAAAATATAATACCTTTACTAATATGTATAATCTCTATTCTTACATTAGCTATTGTAGCATACCCATTCCTTACAGCTCAATTTACAATTATTAATGAAAGTATTGCCATACCTGACTTTGCTTTAGATGGATCAAAAATAATTAATGATAAGAATATTAGCCAAAATATTGTGATCCAACTTCTTGGTGGATATAAAATCTTAGAAGGATTTTTTTTTCATCATCATATGACAATCTTGCTTCCTGTCTATTATCTCGATATGGGAATAGATAGAAATATTAATCAGTATGGTGTACTAACGTCATACTATATTTTTTTTATATCTAAATTTTTATTTAGAGAAGTATCACTTAACTCATATATGTCCATTATTCATTCATTTTTGATTATTTTTCCAATATGTCTGAGTTTTATAGGCTATAAGGTATACAACAATAAGTATTTAGTAAGTTTGTTAATTTTAGTATTTACTCTTACATATATCCTACTAGATTTCGTAAATTTTTATCTTACCCCCACGATTAGTCCTATGAGACAAATTTTTATACCATTCATTTTTTATTTTATTTATAAAGTTTTTGTTAAGGATGATAAGGATTTCCTAATATATCTATATTTATTTTTATTACTACAGAGCTTTATTTTTATAGAATTAAGTATTTTCATAATAGTAAGCATTATTTTTCAAACTTTAGTTAAAAATAATATAAAAATTGAAAAAAATCTTACACTAAAAAATTTGATAATATTGATAATAATTATTCTAATATTCCTTTTTAATAATTTTAATAGTGATAATTATTTCTCTAATTTTAATTTTATATTTTTAGGACCAGAACTTAATTTGTTTGATTTGAGTGTAATTACAATATTACTTTCATTAGTAATGTATATAGTCAGCTCCTCAGTTGCTGATTCAAAAAACCATCTTTTTATAAGAATAATTGGTGGATATTGTATTTTCTCTTTGCTGTATTTTGTGTGGAACCCTGCTTATAACCATTTAGGTCCAATTATTTGGCCCTTTTCATTCCTATTATTATTTTTTATTGATAAATTTATAATTATTAAAAACTTTACAACAACTTTTATGATACTTTTTTTAACAACAATCTTTACTATTAGTTTTGCAACTAAGCATTTTTATATAGAGAAAAATTTATTTTATACATCACTAACTTCGTACTTAAAAGTTTATAAATTAGATATTAACAATAAAATCAATATGGAATCAACTATCAATCCTAAATATATTGAGGACTCTTGTAAATTAATGAATAAATATAATAAAAATTTATCAATCAATATGATTTCGATACATGATAGCTACCTTCCTTTCTTATGTAATAAAGCAAATTCAAAATATGATCAATTAATTATTGATATGGTTAATGATGAAATTAAGATGGATGCATATTCTTATTTTATAAATGAAGAAATTATATTTGTAGATAACTTTATTGATAATCCAAATCAAGAGATTTATTATAAAATATATAGCGAAGCTTTGCATTATAGAATAAAAATTTTAGCGATTCAACAAGCCAGAGATCTATTTAATAAAATTATAGAAGATGGTAATTATAAGCTTATTGATAAGGGTGAATTAATAAGCGTTTATATGAAGAAAAATTAGCGGCATGAAAGTCGTTTTTCAGCATAAACTTCTATTAAAGTTTTATCTTGTAAAAAACTATAAATCTTTTCATAATCTTTAGATTCTACTTTTTCAACTAGAAAACTATTTATATTTCTTTGTGCTAAAAACTTATTTTTGGGCCTGAATAACTCCTCATGCGTTTTCCAAGCAAATTCATCAATATCAATCATAACTATGACATCAAGATTTATACTTTGGAGCTTGATAAATTCTTTTTGAGCATCTGAATTTGATAAAAAATCAAACCAATATGATACATTTCTTGTAGGTGGGGGGATATTTGTAGTTAGATTTATTATGGCCCCATGAGGAAAAGCTAATAAATTAGATGGCTTTTTCTTACACTTAATTAATTTTTTATTAATATTTTCTAAATGATTACTAATACCATCATTACTAATTTTAGAAATAAAAGGAATATCCTGTGAAACATAATCGCCTCTAAATGAATTAATACCCCACCAATGATAAATTTTATGCCTCTTATCTAAAATTGATAAACTAGAATATGAAAAAATAACTAAAAATGCTAATATACAACCGATGTTATACAGAGATTTAAATGAAAGTAAGATACAGATTAAAAAAGCAGCATGAAGAAAAATTGAAACAGAGGTCAACCCCGCAGAAGTCGCGGCAGCGAATGTCAGACCAAGCAAAAGAATTCCTAAGCTTTTATCAAACTTTTTATTTTTATAGAATAATATAAAAATCAAAGGGCAATACCCGCTCCACAAGTAGACCTTATTTAAGAATAATAAATCTGAAATTCTTCTTATAAAAGCTATTTCTTTAAAATTAAATAAATAAATAATTATTATTAATCCTGAAAGTAAAAGAAAAATAAGCAGATACTTCTTATTGAAAATTACAGGTTCAATTTTATCAAATAGGATAAGATTACGAATTTTTTTTGAAAATAATATATGTACCTTAAGAATAATTATTAATGGAATAAAAATCTGGCTTAAGAATTTTGAAAACTTAAAATAGCTATAAAAATCTGATCTTGGTGGAATCAGCGTTGTTAAAGAATGAAATATTCCTCCTTTTGCATTTCCTGCATTTACTATGATATTATCTAAAATTGCTACGATTCCACTATATGATAAGTATGGAAAAATATTTAATATTAAAGCCAATATACATCCCATAAATGGAAAGATTATTAATTTTTTTGATTCCCAATATTTATATAGAAAAATAATAAATATGGTAAAAAAAATTACAGCTCCATTACTTTGCTTAGTAAGAAAACACATAGCAGCAAAAAACCCACCAAAAAATAGATATTTCTTTTCTTTCTTGGTTGATATTAAGTAATATGAGAGTAAAGCAAATATGTTAGTTATATGAATAAAATCATAAGATAAAATTGCATTTATTGATAAATAGAAAATCATACCAAACAATGCAGATATAATTGACTGAGATTTTGGAAAATTTATATTTAATACTTTATAAGTGAGAAAAAAAAGAATATTTAAATTAAGTTGACCTAATATCCTGGATATCAAAATTGTATTGTCACCTATGGATAATATGAAGTATGAATACCAATAGTAAAAAGGTGTGAGATAAGCATAGAAATCCTCATAAGGTAAGTACCCATCTTGAATAAATTTTCCTCCTAACAGAAACCAGCCTTCCGTTAGAGGCAAATAACTATAATTCCAAGATAAAACAAATATATTAAATAAAAGAAATGAAATTAAAATAAAATAAATATGAGTTTCTAATTTTGTAAAATTATATTTAATCAATTAAAAATATATCTCCTAAGAATTAAAAAATTTATCATTGCAATTGGCAACAAAATGCATAAATAGCTTAAGTATATGTTATAACCAGATGATTCAGCAAAATATAATAAAATATTTGTAATCATGTAAAACATCAAAGCAAAACCAACATATATATTATATTTATTAGATTTTGAGGTAAATGTTATGTGTTTATGTGTATTAAAACTAATAAACATACCAACAGCTAGATTCAGGGTTGTTGCTATAAAATAATGAAGACCTATATAATAAAGAAAACTGAAAATGAGAAAACTCAATACAGTATTAATAGAACCAACGAATAAGAATCTTATGAATTTAATATTTAACAATCTTTTGACAAAATCCAGCATAAATATAGTGAAAGAATATACAAAAATTTGCATATAGTGAAATTATATAAAATAATTTTGAAATGAGTAAAAAAATAAGACTACTACTAATAATATTAGCGATACCTTTTATACTAATTACCTTAATACAGTCTGATTTTAAAAATTTTAAGAGCTCAAGTAAGAGAGTGGCTGAACAAATAAATTCCTACTATTCATCACAAATTGTTAAAGATGAATATTATAATGAAAAAAATATTAATGAAATTGAAGACTTAAAAAAATATCTTATAAAAAATAATAAAATCTACGCGACAAATATAGATAAATTTAATATATATATATCAATTGGAGATAAAGAAACTTTTTATCAAAAATATAATATTAAATTTAATGAAGCATTAGAGGATAAAAAAAAATTAAAAAAAAGTAAAGAAAAATATTATTTAATAACTAAAAATTTAATCAGATTATATGATAAAAATGATAAATATTTAAAAATAGTTTCTGATAACAGTTTTATTTTAAAAAAAATTATACAAAACCTTTCGATAATTATTTTAATTTGTATTTCTTTAATATTTTTTACATTTAAAATTTCTAAGAGATATAATTTAAAATTTTATCAAAAGATTATTAATATAATTAAAAACCTTAAAATAGAATTTTTTGAAGTATATATTTTTATTGTTTTTTTGGGTTTATTAAATCTTTTTTTTCCAACATTATCTGTTAATTATTGGTATGTATTTTACTTTTCTGTTTTATTATATTTGTTTTATCTAGGTTCTAATATAAATTTCTTTGAAAAATATAAATATAAAATATTACCTTTAATCCTTATAGCTATTGTATTTATAGCTTTATATCATTTTATAAATATTTTAGGCTATATGGGAAAAGAAACACACAGTGATGTCATCAATAAGATAATTTTATTGTCTACCCTAATCCCTTTTATATTTTATTTATTAAAAAAATCCCAATTAAATAATCTATCAATTTTTTTGGCTTTGATATTATCAATATCATTCATACAATTTAGATCATTATCGGATAACGTAGATAAAATTTCTGATTTTATATATATAAATATACTTTTACTAACAAATTATTATTTGATCACAAAAAAATCCAACAATACCTACATAAGTTTTTTATTCTTTCTTATTGTAACCATTTTATCTTTTATGTTTGCCTTTAGAACAGACTATATTTTTTTAGAAGAACAAGGATTTCATATCTCTTACTTTATTGCTCCGATTGTGGATCAAATTTCTGATACAGGATACAAACTATTAAGTGATGGCCCATCACAATATGGTTTTCTAAATTTATTAATTCCTAGCATCATAAACTATAAATCTGGGCTAAATTCTTTTCATATTTTTCAATCAACGTTACTCGTTTTTACATCGATAATTATTTTTATAACTATTAATAAAAGTAATATAAAAATAAATAAGATATTCTTTTATGTTTCTTTTGTTATTTTATTATTTCTTTCAGATCCTTACTTAATTGGGCCAAATCCATATCCTTCTTCATCTGTTGTCAGATTCTTTCCTGTATATATGATGATAGTTTTAATAAATTTTTACCCATTTGACCCGGTAAAAAGAATTAGTAAATACGGAATATTTCTATTTAGTTTATTTTTTGCTATAACATTTTTATGGTCAATTGAAGTCTTTTTTTATGTTATTTTCCCAATATTTATGTACTGTGTTTATATTTTAGTATCAGATTACAGTTCAAAAAATCTAAAAAATATTTTAAAGAATGGAGTACTTATCATAACAACTTCTACGATATTAATTACATTCTTTTTAATTCTATATAAAAAATATTATAATCTTGATTCAATTTTCATAGATATGCATTACATGCACGTCTTTGGATATGGAAAAGGATATGCAACTGTCAGCTTAACGCCTTTTTCCCCTGCATTAATATTACTAATTCCATTATATATATTAGTTTTAAGCAATATGATGACAAAGGATTTTAAAAAATATTATTATATATTTTTAATATTCGGATTACTTTCCTACTTTTTTGGAAGAGCTGTGCCAAATAATATATTAGCATTATGGCCAATTTATTTTCTAACCTTAGGGCTTTTAACTTCATATACAAATATTAAGTATAGTAATTTTTTATTAATACCAATAATAATTATTATCTCAATCTGTCAGTTCTCAATAGTTAAGAGAGTTGATAAAATTTATTTTTCAAAGTTAAATCCATCGATAACTATAGAACAAAGTAAATTACCAATTTATGATATAAATTCTAATGATTTTACAGAAAATTTAAACAATTTTATTTCTAAATTATCAAAAAAAGAAAAATTATCAGTTATATCTTTTGGGGATTTTAATAAAAACTTAATAAGAAATGATGGGAATGATATTTTTTTACCTAGTCCTTGGCTTTTAATTGCAAGTCCATTACCCATCGAAAAAGCAAAGAGAATATTATTAAATTCAAAGAAATTTGAAAATAGTGAAGGGTATATAATTTATGATAAAAAATGGGATTATCATTATTCAGATTTAATAAAGGGAATAAAAAGTATTAAGAGATGTAATATGGTACAAAATGACCAAAGATTCGAAACTTATTTTTGCAAAACTGGATTTATAAATTAATTCTTTTTTTAAGCATATCTATTCTTTTAAGATCTTCACTAGCAACATTTTGATAGTAATCTCTTTTGTTTTCTAAATATGCTAATTCAAAGTTTACAGCCAACTGAATACCAGTCCTCATATCTTGATTAACAACATCTTTATCAAAAATTATTTTTCTCGTTTCAAATGAGGATAGCCTTATAGGATAAAGCGTTTTAAAAAATTCTAAGGAATCAAAAGACACTCCCCCTCCTACAACAAACTCCAAATCATCTTTAATACACTTTTCTGCAACATTTACTGCATAAGCTAATACATCATTATTATTAATATCATCTGACCCAAGACCAAGCGAACCACAAAAATCAGCTCTTCCAAAAACATATCCGTTAACAACAGAATTTCTTATAACATCAGAAATTTTATCGATATTATTATAAGCAGTTATAGTTTCAAGATTCATATAAAAAGAAGTGTCATTAACATCATTTGAATCGTAAACATGATTTATCGCACCTATAAACTTTTTCAATGAATAATCTGTTTCAATCATAGGGGCGACTATTCTATCTACCCCTAATTGCTTGCACTCTATTAAATCTCTTATGGCCTCACATCCACCAATCTTAATAGTCAAACCTAATCCTGATCTTCTAACAATATCACACAGTCTTAATAAATCATCAGTCCTAGTGCCCTCTGCCTCAAATTCTGCTTTAACACTAAAAACATTAAATTTTTCTTTTAGCTCAAGAAGTAAATCGTACATCTTTCTTTCATTAGTATTCATAGGTTTTTTTTTATTATATACTAAACTTAATTATTATGAAAACTAAATATAAATATAGTGATCAAGTTGCGATATGGTTAAAAAAACTAGGATATACACATTGTTTTTTCCTTTCTGGAGGGAATATAATGCATGCCCAAGAAAGCTTTAGAACAAAATTTAAATGCGTACCTATTATTCATGAAGTTGCTGCAGGGATTGCAACAGAGTATTTTAATGCTACAAGTGAGAAGAATAAAGCACTGGCTTTAGTAACAGCAGGTCCTGGAATAACTAATATAATAACAGCAATTGGAGGTGCTTATTTAGAGAGTAGAGAATTACTTGTTATAGGCGGGCAAGTTAAAAGAGAAGACTTATCAAATTCAAATTTAAGACAAAGAGGTATTCAAGAAATAGATGGGGTAAAAATTGCAGAACCAATAACAAATTTATCAATTAGATTAGATAAAACAATTAATTTTGAGAAATTTAAAAAATTAGTAGAAATTCCTGAAGGAATAAGAAAAGGGCCAATATTTATAGAAATTCCCCTTGATATTCAGGGCTATCCAATCCCAAAAATTGATAGAGATACAGTCAAAACAAAAAATAAAAAAATTATTAATAATATGAAAAAATATAAAAGTAAATCTAAATTAATTGTTAATTTGCTTAATAAATCAAAACGACCTTCAATTTTGATAGGAGCTGGAGTATCTAGGGAAACGGCTATTAGATTACAAAATATTTTAAAAAAAGTTGGCATACCAATTATGCTAACGTGGAATGCATCTGACAGAATGGATAGTAATTCTAAAAACTATTTTGGGAGACCTAATACCTGGGGACAACGCTACTCAAATATAATAATCCAACAATCTGATATGCTTTTAGCGCTGGGAACAAGGCTTGGGTTACAACAATCGGGTTTCAATTGGAAAGAGTTTGTTAAAAATGGAGATATAATTCATGTAGACATTGATCGGGACGAACTTAATAAACATCATCCTAAAACTAAATATAAAATTAATTTAGATGCAAATATAATTTTAAAAGAAATTTTAAACCTAGAAATATACCAAAAGAAAGATTGGATCAAATATTGTAATGAAATAAAAGAACATTTTCCTTTAGTTGAAAAAAATAATCATACGAGTCCTGGTTTTATATCACCTTATGATTTTTATTTTAAAATATCTAAAATTGCTAAAAAGAATGATGTTGTTATACCCTGTAGTAGTGGAGGTGCATTTACAACTTTTAATCAAACTTTTGAGCAAAAGCTTGGTCAAAAGATAATTAATAATAAAGCATTAGCCTCTATGGGCTATGGTCTTTCTGGAGCAATAGGAGCTGCATTTGCAAATCCAAAAAAACGAATAATACATTTTGAAGGTGATGGAGGATTTACACAAAACTTGCAAGAATATGGCACGGTTGCAATAAATAAGTTGAATATTAAGACATTTTTATTTTGTGATGATGGATATGCGTCTATTAGGATGACTCAAAAGAATTACTTTAATGGAGCATATATGGGATGTGATATTAAAACAAAACTTGGAATACCTAATTGGAATGCACTTTTTAAATCATGGGGTATTAAAATATTTAATTTAAAAAATGGATTTTTAATGAATAACAAATTCTTAAAATTATTTAATTCGATAGGCCCAAATGTATTTGTTGTCCCTATAGATCCTCTGCAAACTTACTTTCCGAAGATAACTAGCCGTGTGACAAAAGAGGGATCAATGGAGTCAAATCCACTACATAATATGTCACCAGAAATATCTGGAGAAGATAAAAAAAGATATTTAAAATATATAAGATGATTATTCATTAAGTTCTTTGATGATTCTTTTATGATTCTTTATATTATTACTCGCAAGAATAGATTTTGATTTAAAATTAATTTCATTACCATTTAAATCAGACACTACTCCACCAGCCTCTTTGACTAATATTAATCCTGCTGCATAATCCCATGGTCTTGCCAAGAGTTGCCAATATCCATGCTGTCTACCAGATGATACATTGGCAAGATCTAATGCCGCAGACCCGGTTCTTCTGAATGATTTTATTTTATATATTATATTATTTAGATTTTTCATATTTTTCTTAACAGAATCTGGAACTGATATTACAAATCCTGTACCATAAATTAGGTTTGAAAATTTTATTTCATCACTCACCTTGTAAGGCTTACTATTTAAAGTTGATCCATAATTTTTTATAGCCAAAAATAATTCTTTAGTAAGGGGATTATAAATACATCCAGAAATTATCTCACCATTTATTGAGCCTGCTATAGAAATACAAAAATAAGGGTATTTAGTAATAAAGTTATTTGTTCCATCGATTGGATCAATTATCCAAGTAATTTGGCTCTCATCGTAAATATTTGTGCCTGATTCCTCAGCCATAAAATTTGACCTTGGAAAGTCTTTCAACAATTCTTTAATTATTATTTTTTCTACCGCCAAGTCAGTTTCGGTAACCCATTCTTTTTTGGACTTCTCTTTAAAATTAATACGCTTTTTGCTATATGCTTTTAAAAGTACTTTTGAAGAAATTAGAGCTGCCCTCTTCATTACTCTCTTCATTTTTAAAGCTTGATTTTTTGTTAAGTTATTCATTATTTGACCTATATATAATATAATAAAAAATTAATTAAAAATATAATATTCATTTTTAAAATCTTCAATTGAAATTGGTCCTATAAGTTCATCGACCAACTCTACCCTACCATGGTATATAAATTCACTTATGGAACCGTTATCATGAATTATTTCATAAACTTTATATATATTATCACCTTGCTCATCAAGCTTTATATGGGGATTCCAGTTATCAGTTATATAATTAAAATTTCCAAGGATAGTCAATGAATAAAAATGATGGTTGGGAATATCGGAAAAAAATAAAACCTTATTCGAATTAATTTTAGTAAATTTTTCTTTTTCCAAAAGACTGTTGTGCGGTAAAGACATAAGATTATAATTTTTTGTTAAATTAGCAAAATTAGATAAAACAATAAATATTAAAATAAATGCAATTATTTTTTTTAACTTTATAAATTTTGGAAAATTAATAAATAATAAAGAAATCAAAATTGGGGAACAAAAGGTAGTTAAATTACATAAATGTCTTAAATATATATAAGACTGTAAATTTTCATGTCTTATAAGCATATTCAATAAAGGTAACGAAAAAAACATTGGCAAAATTAAAAAAATAGAATTTTGAATAGTTACTAGTTTATTTTTAAAAAAAAGAAAATATATAATCAATAGAAAGATAATTAGTTGAGCTAAAGCAAAAAACTTTGAACTATACAAAATATCAAAACCTCTGTCCTGAATACTGAGAGTAAAGCCTATGATTGGATATAATTCAAAAACTCCAATTGCGTGTAAATTATATGGAGTGCCAGAAATATTAGATAAAAAGCTTTCTAATATGTGATAATATGAGTCACCTAGTATAAGATATGCTGCTGGTAACGAAATAAAAGATATGAAAAAAAAAAATTAAACAATTTTTTAATTTATTAATTTTACTTTTTTGATATATAAGTAAAATTCCAAAAAAAGTTATAAAGGAGAATAAAAGTGATGCATGTGGATATACTACAGAAATAGATAAAGATGCAGTGAGAAATCTTAGCATATACGAATTTGTCATTATTACATCTTTGCTATTAATTAATTTAATAATATTAAGTAAATAATATTGGCATATAAGAATAGAGAAAAACTGAGTCAATGCTCCCTCAATCACCATCACTATTACCCAGGGAGATAGTGCAAATATAAAAATAAAAAAGAATCTAAATAAATTACTAGTATAGAATTTTTTTTCAGAAATAATTTCATATATGTTTTCAATCATTTCAACATTAAATAATCCGTAATAAAAAGATCCAAGAATACCAAACGCCATAAGCAGTGCAGGAAAAGAATATATAGGATCAAAAAAAGAAATCATTAGGGACATAAGAAGTGGAATTCCAATCCTACCAACAGTAAAAACCATGTCCCCAGTAAACCTTAGTTGTGCATCGGGTATATTCCAAGTGGATTTATAATTGGGAGTTTCTTGGCCATATAAGACCGCTTCACTTAATCCTGTATCAATCATAATTCTGTTTGCATGATAATCATATGAAAAATTATTTAAAAAAGAACCTATTGTGGATGCAAAGCCATGATTATCAGGGGATGAATGATATCGTATTGATACCAAATCAAAAAAATAGTATGTACCAAAGATTGAAATAGAGCATAAAATAACTGTGATAAAATTTTTAAAATCTAATTGGTTATATCTCAAATACACTATATAGGAAAAAAAAATTATAGAGAAAAATAAAAAATATTTTGCAATACTAGATGTCTTTATTGAATTATCATTTTGTAAAATTAGAGAAATAGCTGCAGAAGTTATTATTAGAAATAAAAGAGGCTTAAAGGATTCACTTATATCATTTTTTTTATTTATCGAGGATGAAAATATCAAAAAAAGTATGATAATTATAGAAAATATTAAAAAATTGTGAGCAAACAAAACTATATCCAAACTTTATAAATAATATAAGAACATTATACTGTATGAATGGTAAAATTCGATTCTGGTCTATCTGGGTGTCGGCTTAACTTAGTTGGAAAAAATAGTATAAAAAAAACGTGTATATCTAAAAAATATTATCCTAGGTTGAAAAAACAGGCTATTAAACATAAAGAATTTTCATGCTTAAGTATAAATGGTATTAAAACACCTAAAATAAAAAATATCTTGTCAGCTGGCTATGTTATGGAATATATACCCTATCAAAATATTCATGAGTCATCAATATTATATGACAGATATAAAATTAATAAAATTTCTGAAAACTTAATAAATCTTATTGACTATGAGATTGATCAAAGTAATTTTTATGGTGAAGCCGAAGCAAGAAGATTAATACAAAAAAAATTAAAAGATATCTATATAAAAAGCGATCATAAAAATTTTATTAAATTCCTGATGAAAATTGATATAGATTATAGCAAAATCCCTAAATCTATCTGCCATGGTGATTTAACTTCTACAAATTTAATTTTTGATGGAAAAAATATTTTTCTTATTGATTTTCTAGATTCATATATTGAAAATTATTTAATTGACTTATCTAAAATTAAACAAGATTTTTATTATTTTTGGGCAAGCCTTATAAGCAATAAAAAAAATAAAAAATATTACCAATCACATCTGGCAATATGGAAGCCAATAGAATATAAATATAAAAAAATATTGAATTCAAAAAGTTTTAAATTCTTTGATGCGATTAATTTACTTAGAATAGAACCATACTTGACATTTAATTACAAAAAAAATATCCTATCCTCCATAATAAAAGACTTAGATATATTCAAAAGTTATGAAAAGTTTAATTATTCCAATGGCAGGAAGATCTTCTAGATTCCCAAACATGAGGCCTAAATGGCTTTTGACACATCCGAAAAATAATAATTATATGTGTACTGAATCAATTCAGGGTATAAATTTCAATTCTTTCAATAGCATATTTTTTGTCACGTTAGAGAAATTTGAAAAAAAATATCAATTTCTAAAAGGATTTAAGGAAAATTTAAAAAAACTTAAAATTTTAAATAAAACTAAGATTATATTGCTAAAAAAAGAAACTTCATCGCAGCCTGAGACAGTTTACATGACTATTTTAAAAGAAAAGCTGAAAGGTTCTATATATATTAAAGATTCTGATGGTTATTTTGAATGTAAGATAAAAAACAATAAAAACTATGTCACTTTTGCAAATCTTTCTGATGTTGGGGATATAGATGCAGCATCGAAAAGCTATATTGTTAAAGATAGATTTGGGAAGATAAATAATATCGTAGAAAAAGAAGTCGTTAGTGAATTTTTTTCAGTGGGTGGCTATGGATTTAAATCATGCGATGATTTTAAAAAATATTATAAGATTGTATCTAAAACCCCTGGCGAATTTTACATATCTGATATTATTTATGCAATGATTTTGGATAATTATGAGTTTTATGGACTAAAAAGCTCTAACTTCAAAGATTGGGGAACGATACAGAGTTGGAACAAAGACAAATCTAACTATAAAACAATATTTTGTGATTTAGATGGAGTACTTGTCGAGAATGCCTCAGTTTTAATGAAGCCATACATTGGGGAATCTAAACCAATATCAGAAAATATAAAAATAATTAATGAACTTCATAAATCAGGAACAAAATATATAGTAATTACAACAAGCAGGCCTGAAATTATGAGAAAAAAAACAATTAAAGAATTAAAAGAAAAAAAAATCAAATATCACCAGTTAATTATGGACTTACCTCACTCTAAAAGAGTACTTATTAATGATTTTTCTGAAACTAATAAATTTCCGACAGCCGAAGCAATAAATATTTATAGAAATTCCAAAGACCTAGGTAAATTATTGTGAATATTCTTGTTACTGGTGGAGCAGGATTTATTGGTTCTGAGCTTTCAAAGTTTTTAGTTAAAAAGGGCCATAAAATAATCATTCTAGATAATCTTGAATATGGATATCTAGATAATATTGAAGATGAAAAAAAACTCCTCAATAACTTTGTAAAAGACGATATAAGATCAGTTAATTTTGATAAAATTTTAAAGAATATCGATATAGTTTATCATTTTGCTGGTATTTCTTCTTTACCTGAATGTGAAGCGAACCCTTCAAAAGCATTTGATATAAATTGTACGGGTTTAATCAGATTACTTGAATCTGCAAAGAAAAAAAATATAAAAAAAATTTTTTTCTCCTCTACTTCGGCTGTATATGAAAATAGTAAAAAAAAATTTCACTCAGAAAATGAGATAGTCAATCCTAATTTAATTTATTCAAATACAAAAAAATGTGCAGAGAGTATCTGTAAAAGTTTTATCGAAAATTATAATATGAATATTACAATATTCAGATTCTTTAATGTATTCGGACCCCATCAAGATTTTAAAAGAGCATATCCCCCCTTTACTAGTTATGTAATCAAAGAGCTTATAAATGGAAATAAACCAATAATATACAATTTAACCAATTCAAAAAGAGATTATATTTTTATTGATGATCTCATATATTATTTGAATTTTTTTCTTATTTCAAAAAATAAGTTTAAAGGGGAAATCTTTAATTTGTGCTCTAATAAGGGCTTTTCTACAGTTGATATTTTAAATATAATGTTTAACGAATTTTCTGTTAAAGACTTTTATAAGAGAGGAGATTCAAATAAATTTTGGGATAAATATTCTGAATTATTTAAATTTAGACATAAATTAGACAGAAAAAGAGTTAAACAAGAAGTTTTTAAAAATTCTATCGGTTCAAATAAAAAGCTAATCAATATCACACGATATAAGCCTAAAACAAATTTAAAATATGCAATAAAAAAAATTATCGATTTTCAAAAAAAGAGTATGGATAATGAATAAAAAGTTTTTACTTTTTATTCCTTTTTATAATTGTGAGAAGCAAATTACAAAATTAATTGATCAATTTGATAGTAAGGTCTGTGAGATATTCTCTGAAATAATTTTTGTTGATAATAGGAGTTCGGATAATGGCCAAAGAGTTTTAGTAGAATACTTACATAAAAAAAAAATCGATATTAAATGGAAAATTTTATTAAATGACGAAAATTATAATTTAGGTGGCTCACACAAAGTAGCTTTCAATTATGCGATTATAAATAACTTTGATTATGTGGTTGTTCTTCATGGCGATGCTCAAGGATCAATTAAGGATTTCTTAGAAAATAAGGAATTTTTAGATGATAATACTGATTGTTTTTTAGGCTCAAGATTTAGTACTAATTCTGTCAGAATTGGATATTCAGCTTTTCGAACTTTTGGTAACTATGTTTTTAATCTTTTATGCTCATTATCATTAAATAAAAAAATAACAGATATGGGTTCAGGTTTAAATTGCTTTAAAACAAGTTTTTTAGCAAAAAATGATTTTTTAAAGTTACCAAATGACCTAGTTTTTAACAATATGATGCTTTTTTTTATGGATTATAAAAAAGCAAATTATAAATTCTTTCCAATAAGTTGGGTGGAAGAGGACCAAGTTAGTAATGCAAAACTTTTTAGTCAATCCTATAAAATTTTAAAAATGTGTATAAAATATTTATTTGGATTTAGACAATTCATAGCTTCAGATAATAGCAATAGAGTAAATGAATATTCATATAAAATAGTTAAATCAAGCCATCAAGATAGATGATATCAGGCTTAGTAGAATTCACTTTGTTTTTCTCATTATAATTATTTATTAAGTTTACTTAGGATGGATATTAAAACCTAGATTCTAAAAAATATTGAATGATCAGATATATGTCTTTATTACTGGAACATCAATGGTATGGTTTAATATGAAAAGAACCCCTGAATCAAAAACCAATGTCATCATTTTAATCATGTTAATTGGTTTTATTTCAGCTTTTTTTTGGTATTACTTAAAAGATAGTATTATTGCTCCAATATCAGATAGTGTTATAACTCCTTTTCACTGGCCTATAAGTATATTTTGTGATTATTATGCAATTAACAATACTTTTAACCAATCGGGTTTTTATGGAGATTATAATTATCTAACCGGAGGAATAACATTACTTCAGGTACTAAAATTTATCTCCCTTGGAAATCCTTATTATGCATCTAAAATGATTTTGTTCACATACTTTTTCTTCTCAGCATTCTATGTATATAAAATGACGGATAAGCTCTCCCCCAACATTAGATATTTAGCGATTATAATCTTGGTATTTTTTAACTATCCTATTTTATTTGTTGTTCACACAGCAAATTTTGAGGGCTTTGTAC
>MDTD01135778.1_pt1 | contig 20052 bp, 17 predicted proteins | sample 811221 | NCBI WGS metagenome assembly MDTD01 (sample SAMN05326646, study PRJNA326480) | marine metagenome | isolation source: seawater | place: Pacific Ocean: South West | collected 2011
CCGCCATCGTGCACACCGAGACGTTCGCGCCGATCCTCTACGTGCTGACCTATGACACGCTCGACGAGGCCATCGCATTGAACAACGCGGTGCCGCAGGGGTTGTCGTCGTCGATCTTCACCACCGATGTGCGGGAGGCGGAGCGCTTCCTGGCTGCCGACGGTTCGGACTGCGGCATCGCCAACGTGAACATCGGCACTTCAGGTGCGGAGATCGGCGGCGCGTTCGGCGGCGAGAAGCAGACCGGCGGCGGTCGCGAATCCGGGTCGGATGCGTGGAAGGCCTACATGCGACGCGCGACGAACACGGTCAACTACTCTTCGGAGCTGCCGCTGGCCCAGGGTGTGCATTTCGGCTGAGCAACTGTTCGGCCAGTTCCGCACCGCGGGCAGCGCCGCCGGCCCGGCGGAATCCTTCGGCCACCCGGCGGGCACCGGCCATCATGCTCCGCGCCTGGTTGATCTTGGCTCGGAGACGATTCGGGGTCATCTTCTTCGACGGTAGCCGGGTTCCGCTGCCCGACACCTCTACTCGGCGCGCGACCTCGAACTGGTCACGCCCGTAGGGCACCGCGCATACCGGCACCCCGTGAGACAGCGCCTTCTGAGTGACGCCCATGCCGCCGTGGGTCACCGCGCATACCGCGCGTTCGAGCACCGCAGCGTGCGAGATGAACTGACGCACCGTCGCATTCGGTGCGGCCAGGCCGGCCGGCACCCCGGTCGGAACGCTCGCCACCACGTGGACGGGTTCGTCGCGCAGCGCCTGGATCGTCGCGGTGACGAGCGCGGTGTCGTTCTGACGCTCCGATGATGTCGAGACCAGCACGATCGGGCGGTCGATCGATGCCAGCCAGTCAGGTGTTTCGTTCACCGGCGAGTCGAGGCTGCACGGCCCGATCAGCGCGATTCGCGAACCCCAGTTGTCGCGGGGGTATTCGAACGGCTCGGCGGTGGCCACCAGCGTCAGCGGTGGATGGGTGACGACGTCGGTGAGGTCGCTCAGCGTCGGCAGGCTGAGGCCGGCCCGTATCACGTTGGTCCTGGGCAGGATCAGCTTCTCCATGCCACCGGTGACCAGCGGCCGCACCGCCGCGTCACGGAGGCGTCCGAGCGTCCCGGACAGCGGCCGCAAGCCGGGGCCGAACGGCGGCACTCCTGGCGACGGAAGATAAGGTACGTAGGGCCAGAACGACAGCCACGGTACGCCGGCGGCCTCGACTACCGCCGCCGCGCCCCAGCAGTTCGCATCCACGACAACGAGATCGGGGTGCGTCGCGTCCATCGCTGCGCGGATGTCGTCGATCTCGAACGGCGCTCGGCGGGCGAAGGTCTCGAGCGCGACGCCGAGGGCCGCGCGAGGATTCCGAGCTTTCCAGTCGTCGAGGGTGATGCCTTCGATGCGGCTGTCGATCGGCGCGGCCTTGATCCCCAGGCGTGCCGCAGGTTCGATCCCCGCGCGCAGCGTGCGGACGCTCACGTCGTGGCCACGGCGGGCCAACTCCGCCGACAGAGCGCTGATCGGGAAGGAATGCCCCAGCGCGGGTGAGGTGTAGGCGAGAATCTTTGCCATCATGGTTCTTTCGTGATCAGCGGCCGCAGCATCTCGTATACGGCCAGTTCGGTTTGCGCGCGGCTCAGCCCGGCGGTGAGCCGCAGGTTCTCCCAGGTCCGCAGGTCGCAGATGCAGCAGATCTGGGCCAGCCGCCGCGAGCGCCGAGCCGCGGGCAGACCGGCGAGAGCGTCGGCGAAGACGTCGCGGCACCAGTTGCGGTGATAGGTCCGTCCGGCATCGAGGGTGGTCCGCAGGCCCGGTGTGCGGGGCTCCTCGGCCAGCATCTTGAGCATGAGGGCCCCCCACTGCTCGTAGTGGGCGGCAAGGTTGGTGATTGCCTCGCGGGCACCGAGGCCGACCGCGGCGCCCCGCTGGCCGAACACCTCACTCGCGAACTGCTCGATCGCCGCGTCGAACACCCCGTCCTTGTCACCGAATCTGCGCAGGACCGTCTGCACCGTGACCCCGGCGCGCGCGGCGATGTCGGCCAGCGTGATGTCGGCGACGGGCTTGTCCTCGAAGAGTTCGATGGTGGCGGCCAGGATGGCTTCGGCGGTGCGGGCCGTCGAAGCCGCCCGCGCCGTCATCTGGTAGCCGCGCGCTTTCATGTTAATCAGGTTAACACCAAATTCGTTGGACGGTCCAGAGCTTGCCCCGCCGAGCCCGGAACGGTAGGCACAGAGCATGGATCTCGCGGGCAAGGTCGCCGTCGTCACCGGCGGAGCATCGGGTATCGGGCGGGCACTGGCCGCACAATTGGCCGAGCAGGATGTGCGAGTCGTGGTCGGTGACCTGGACGAGGCCGGTGCACATCAGACCGCCTCCGACATCCGGGCGGGCGGCGGCCACGCCATCGCCCTGCGGTCCGATGCCGCGGACACCGATGACATCGAAGCGCTGCTTCGGCTGGCCGGCGACGAGTTCGCACCCGTGGACATCTACGTCGCCAACGCCGGGATCATCGGGGCGCCCGCACTGGGCTCCGAGGCCGACTGGGATGTCACCCTCGAGGTGAACCTGCGCGCCCACATCCGCGCCGCGCGCCTGCTGGTGCCGCATTGGCGTTCGATCGGCAGCGGCTACTTCGTGTCGGTGGCCTCGGCCGCGGGACTGCTGACCCAGCTCGGCGCCGCGGGCTACGCGGTGAGCAAACACGCCGCGGTCGGGTTCGCCGAATGGCTGGCGATCACCTACGGCGACGACGGCATCGGGGTCAGCTGCGTCTGCCCGCTGGGTGTGGAAACGCCTCTGCTGCAGAACATCCGCGGCATCGACGACGCCGACGCCCGGCTCGGGGCCTCGGCGATCGAACACTCGGCGGCGGTCATCGGCGCCGAGGACGTCGCGACGGCCACTCTCGAGGCGATGCGCGCCGACCGGTTCCTGGTACTCCCCCATCCCGAGCTGCTCGAGATGTACCGGCACAAAGGGGCCGACTACGACCGGTGGATCGCCGGGATGCGCCGCTACCAGCGGACGCTGCGCAACGGTTAGGTCGTCACCGTCTCGGCGGAGAACTCTCGGATCGCCGAGAAGGCGCGCGCCCCATAGACGGTCGCCGGACCGCCGTGCATCATGATGCCCACCGCGATCGCCTCGGCGGCCTCCTGCTCGGTGGCCCCGGCCCGGACCGCTCCTTTGGCGTGCGAGGCGATGCACCCGTCGCAGCCGTGCACGACGCCGATCGTCATCGCGATCAGCTCTTTGACCTTGCGGCTCAACGCACCGTCGGACAGGGCCGCCGCGCTGATGGCGTTGAAGCCCTGATACACCTCCGGGATCGCCTGCCGCAGCGCCCGGTGTTCGGGCCGCAGCTCGTCGAGAACGTCGTGATAGTGCCGCTCGCCATCGTCCATACCGCTCAGTGTGGCGACGGGCATGGGAGGCGAAAAGGGCCGAAAGTACTCACTCGCCGGGCGCGAGCTCGCGGTGCAGGGGCCCACCGGCTAACGGCGGCGCAGGGTGAGGTGGAAGTCCTTGGGCATCAGGGTCAGCCGCTCGGCGACCTGCAGTTCGTAGTCCGGGTCGGGGATCAACTCGTAGCGACGCAACAGCACCGCCAGCAGCAGCACAGCCTCGTGCAAAGCGAACTGCCGCCCGATGCAGGACCGGGGTCCCGTGCCGAAAGGCTTGTACAGCCCGGCCGGACGGGCCTTGACGTTCTCGGGCGCGAACCGGTCCGGATCGAAGGCGTCGGGATCGTCACCCCAGCGCGGGTCGCGGTGCAGCGTCATCGTCAACGCCAGCACCCAGTCGCCCTTGCGCATCGGGTGCACCCCGGCCAGCAAGGTGTCGTCGCGGGCGGCGCGGTAGTAGCCGGGCACCGTGGGGTGCAGGCGCAGCGCCTCGTCGAACACCCGCCGCACATAGCGCAACTTGGCGATCAGTTCGAAGTCCGGGCGCTGCTGCTCACCCCAGACGTCGGCGATCTCCGCACGGGCGCGGTCGGCGATCTCCGGATGCCGAGCCAGGAAGTACAGCGCGAACGACAAGGCGCCCGAGGTGGTTTCGTGTCCGGCGACCAGGAAGTTGATCAGCTGATAGCGGATGTTGGCCGGCTCGAGGTCCGACTGCAGCATCAACTCGAGAAGGTCGTCGTGACGGCCCGGGCCCTCGCGCAACCGCTCGGCGACGATCTCATCCGCGATCCGGTGCATCGCCGCGGCATGCACCAGAACTCGTCGCTCGGCGCGACGGGCGAACCAGCGCGGCAGGAAGGTCTGCCGCAACACACCCACGCGGTCGGAACCCTTCAGTCCGGCGACCATGTGCTCGACGAACGGGTGCGGATCTTCGGAGTCGAATGCACCGAACGGATGTCCGGCCGCGCATCGCCCGATGGTCTCCAATGTCGCCCGGGTGGCGTCGGCGGACACGTCGACGGTCTCGCGCTCGTCCCAGCGGGTGGTCAGTTCGTCGGCGACGTCGAACATGATCGCGTGATACTGGCGCATCGCCTGCTGGCTGAAGGCGGGCATCAGCACGTCGTGGGCCTTCTGCCAGTTCGGTTCGTCGTTGTAGGCGGTGAACAGTCCGTCGCCGCCGAGGAGTCGCAGCGCCTCGATGTCGGGACCGACGTGCTTGCAGAACCGGCCCTCGTCGTTGAGCTCGGCCACGACGTCGGATCCGGCGGCCACGACATAGCGCGCACCCAGGAACCGGAACTCGAACACCGGCCCGAGCTGGGCCAGTTTCATCGCCGACTGGGACGGGGTGTCGGCGTCGAAGGACAGCACGTCACCGATGAGCGGCAACCGGCGACCCGGATGCGGCAACTTGGGGAACGCGCGCCGGTCGTCGACGATGGACATGACCCCAGCCTCCGCCGCTGTTGTACATGTGTCAAGTAGTATGGCCGTCATGGGGGAACCACGACGACGACTCTCACCTGACGACCGCCGCAACGAACTGCTGGCGCTCGGCGCCGAGGTGTTCGGCCAGCGGCCCTACGACGAGGTGCGTATCGACGAGATCGCCGAGCGCGCCGGGGTGTCGCGAGCCCTGATGTACCACTACTTTCCCGACAAGCGGGCGTTCTTCGCCGCCGTGGTACGGGCCGAGGGCGAGCGGCTGTTCGAAGCCACCAACACCCCGCCGGAACCGGGACAGACGCTGTTCGCCCAGGTCCGCGCCGGCGTGCTGGCCTACCTGCACTACGACGAGGGGCATCCGCACGGCGCCTGGGCGGCATACATGGGCATGGGCCGGTCAGACCCGGTGTTGCGCGGTATCGAGGACATCGACAACGACCGGCAGGCCAATCGCATCATCGGTCGGATCACCGATGCGGTGGGCGGCGCGATGGGCGCCGACGTCGAGCGCGATCTCCGGGCCACCATCTACGGCTGGCTGGCGTTCACGTTCGAGATGTGCCGTCAGCGTCTGCTCGACCCGTCCCTGGACGCCGATCTGATCGCCGACCTGTGTGCGCACGGGCTGCTCGACGCCGTCGCCCGGGTACCGGGGATCCCAGCCGCGCTGGCCGAGGCGGTCGCGCTCGCCGCGCGCTGAGGATCAGTTCTCGCCGAGCTCGGGAATCTCACGGCCGCAGCGGTTGCGGAAATCCACCGCGGGCGCCCGGATGCCCTGCAACTCCGCCCTGACCTGAGGATTCGTGTCGAGGAACTCCGCCAACGCCACCCGCCGCTGCTCGGGGTCGAGATCGCCGATCGTGGTGAAGAAGGCGTTGACCGGCGGATGGGTGTACAGATACGCCGTCGTCGACGCCAGCACCCCGGTCATCACCCCCGCCAGATCCGCCGACGAGCAGTTCGGCGGCGGCTGGGACGCGGCCGGCGCGGCGACACCCAGCGACAACGCGCCCACTCCGAGCACCGCGGCCACTACGCGCCGGGTGGACATCCCATCAGCCATGCCGTTCTCCTTGATTCGCTGTCGTTGACCCATCACGGTCTGTTGAAGCCCAGGTTGATGCCCACGTTCCACAAGTCGTCGCAGGCGTAGTAGCCCCACTCGCAGGGGTACGGCACGTATGGCCCGGTGGAGCCCACGGGTCCGGTGCCGGTGCCCGACGAACGCACTTCGCCCTGCGAACAGATCGTCGTCGCCCCAGCGTTGGAGCATTCGGCACCGCTGACGGGCGCGAGAGCAACCGACGACACAAGCAGGACGGGAACCACCGGTGCACTGATCCATCGCATGTCTCACTCCGTCCACCAGCGCACAACGACGTCGTGCGTCCGTGGCGTCCCACGGCGTCCGGCTGAGGGCACCCGATGGGCCGCAGCGCTCAGAATACGCTGCGACGGACGCCGGCAGTCTCCGTTTTCGACGACTTCGCCCCTGCTCAGAGCAGTTGTCGGAGCCAGCAGGCACCATGGATGCGTGCCCGTGACCACCGACCCGCTCTCCCGCTTCAGCGCGCTGACGCGCGAGTGGTTCACCGGCACCTTCCACGAACCCACCCCGGCGCAGGCTCAAGCGTGGAACGCCATCGCCGACGGCGACAACACCCTGGTCATCGCCCCCACCGGATCGGGCAAGACACTCGCGGCGTTCCTGTGGGCGATCGACGGGCTGGCCCGTGAACCCTCCCCCACCCGCTCGACCCGGGTGCTGTACGTGTCTCCGCTCAAGGCGTTGGCCGTCGACGTCGAGCGCAACCTTCGCACCCCGCTGACCGGCATCTCCCGCATCGCCGAACGCACCGGCCAGACACCTCCGGCGATCAGCGTCGGTGTGCGCTCCGGCGACACCACGCCCGCCAAGCGGCGCGAGCTGATCACCAAACCGCCCGACATCCTGATCACCACCCCCGAGTCGCTGTTCCTGATGTTGACCTCGGCGGCCCGCGACTCCCTGGCCGGTGTGCAGACCGTCATCGTCGACGAGGTGCACGCCGTGGCGGGCACCAAACGCGGCGCGCATCTGGCGCTGTCGCTGGAACGTCTCGACGCGATGCTGGAGCGGCCCGCGCAGCGGATCGGGCTCTCGGCGACGGTGCGCCCGCCCGAGGAGGTGGCCCGGTTCCTGTCCGGCGCGTCCCCGACCACGATCGTCGCCCCGCCGGCGGCCAAGACCTTCGATCTGGCCGTGCAGGTGCCGGTGCCCGACATGGCCAACCTCGAGGACAACTCGATCTGGCCCGACGTCGAGGAGCGCATCGTCGATCTGATCGAGGCACACCACAGCTCGATCGTGTTCACCAACTCGCGGCGGCTGGCCGAACGGCTGACCGCGCGCCTCAACGAGATCCACGCCGAACGCGCCGGCGTCGAGCTCGGCTCCCACAACCCGGGGGTGGCCGGCGGGGCACCGGCACACCTGATGGGCAGCGGTCAGACCTACGGCGCTGAGCCGGTGCTGGCCCGCGCGCACCACGGTTCGGTCAGCAAGGAGGCCCGCGCCGAGGTCGAGGACGCGCTCAAAAGTGGGCGACTCAAGGCGGTCGTCGCGACATCGAGCCTCGAGCTCGGCATCGATATGGGCTCGGTCGATCTGGTCATCCAGGTCGAGACCCCGCCGTCGGTGGCCAGCGGCCTGCAACGCATCGGCCGGGCCGGGCACCAGGTCGGCGAGATCAGCCAGGGCGTGCTGCTGCCGAAGCACCGCACCGACCTGATCGGGTGTGCGGTCACTGTGCAGCGCATGCTGACCGGACAGATCGAGACGATGAAGGTGCCGGCCAACCCCCTCGACGTGCTGGCCCAGCACACCGTCGCCGCCAGCGCGCTGGAGCCGATCGACGCCGACCGCTGGTTCGACACCGTGCGGCGCAGCGCCCCGTTCGCGACGCTGCCGCGCAGCGCGTTCGAGGCCACACTGGACCTGCTGGCCGGTAAGTACCCGTCCACCGACTTCGCCGAGCTGCGACCCCGCATCGTCTACGACCGCGACGCCGGTACCCTGACCGCCCGCCCGGGCGCCCAGCGGCTGGCCGTCACCTCCGGCGGCGCGATCCCCGACCGCGGCCTGTTCACCGTCTACCTGGCCTCCTCGGCGGACTCCGAGAAGCCCTCGCGGGTCGGCGAACTCGACGAGGAGATGGTCTACGAGTCCCGGCCCGGTGACGTCATCTCGTTGGGCGCCACCAGCTGGCGCATCACCGAGATCACCCACGACCGGGTGCTGGTGATCCCCGCCCCCGGCGAGCCGGCGCGGCTACCGTTCTGGCGCGGCGACGGGGTCGGCCGGCCGGCGGAGCTGGGCGCGGCGATCGGGGCGTTCACCGGCGAGCTGGCGCGATTGGATCGGGAGAAGTTCGAAACCCGCTGCCGGGAGATCGGTTTCGACGCCTACGCGATCGACAACCTGTGGCAGCTGATCGACGAGCAACGCCAGGCCACCTCCGCGGTGCCGTCGGACACCACACTGGTGGTCGAACGGTTCCGCGACGAACTCGGCGACTGGCGGGTCATCCTGCACTCCCCCTATGGCTTGCGGGTGCACGGGCCGCTGGCACTGGCGGTCGGCAAACGGCTGTATGACCGCTACGGCATCGACGAAAAGCCCACCGCCTCCGACGACGGCATCATCGTGCGGCTGCCCGACACCGACGACGCCGCACCGGGCGCCGACATCTTCGTCTTCGAGCCCGACGAGATCGAGCCGCTGGTCACCACCGAGGTCAGCAGCTCGGCCCTGTTCGCCTCCCGCTTCCGCGAATGTGCCGCGCGGGCACTGCTGCTGCCGCGGCGCCACCCCGGTAAACGCTCCCCGCTGTGGCATCAACGCCAGCGCGCCGCCCAGCTGCTCGACGTGGCCCGCAACTATCCGGACTTCCCGATCGTGCTCGAAGCGGTGCGGGAATGCCTGCAGGACGTCTACGACGTGCCGATGCTGACGGCGTTGATGGGTCGTGTCGCGCAGCGCCGGGTGCGGCTGCTGGAGGTCGAGACCCCGACCCCCTCGCCGTTCGCCGCATCGCTGCTGTTCGGCTACGTCGGGGCGTTCATGTACGAAGGCGACAGCCCGCTGGCCGAGCGCCGCGCCGCCGCGCTGGCCCTGGACCCGACGTTGCTCGCCGAGCTGCTGGGCCGTGTCGAGCTGCGCGAGTTGCTCGACGCCGACGTTGTGGCCAGCACATCACGCCAGCTGCAACATCTTTCCGAGGACCGGCTGGCCCGCGACGCCGAGGGCGTCGCCGACCTGCTGCGCCTGCTCGGCCCGCTGACCGCCGACGAGGTCGCCGCCCGCAGCACCGCCGACGACGTGGGCGGCTGGCTGGAAGGCCTGTTGGCGGCCAAACGGGTGGTGACCGTGTCCTACGCCGGGCAGAGCTGGTGGGCCGCGGTCGAGGACATTGCCCGGCTGCGTGACGGTGTCGGGGTCGCGGTGCCGGTCGGGGTGCCGATCGCGTTCCTCGAACCGGTCGTCGACCCGCTCGGTGAACTGCTGTCACGGTTCGCCCGCACCCGAGGGCCGTTCACCACCGCCGAGGCCGCCGCCCGGTTCGGACTCGGAGTGCGGGTCGCCGCCGACGTGCTGGGCCGCCTCACCGTCGACGGCAAGCTGGTGCGCGGCGAATTCAGCGACGCCCCTGCCGATTCCGGGGAGCAGTGGTGTGACGCCGAGGTGCTGCGCATCCTGCGCCGGCGCTCCCTGGCGGTGCTGCGCGCCCAGATCGAACCGGTCAGCACCACCGCGTTGGGCCGCTTCCTGCCGTCCTGGCAGCTGCTCGGCAGCGAATCGGTGTCCGGCGTCGACGGACTGGCCGCGGTGATCGACCAACTCGCCGGCGTGCCGATGCCCGCCTCGGCTGTCGAACCGCTGATCTTCGGCCAGCGGGTACGCGACTACCAGCCCGGCATGCTCGACGAACTGTTGGCCTCCGGTGAAGTGCTGTGGTCCGGTCTCGGCGCGCTGTCCACCGCAGACGGCTGGGTGGCCTTCCATCCCGCCGACACCGCACCGCTGTCGCTGGCGCCGCCGGGTGAGGTGGAGCTGACCGACGTGCACCGCGCGCTTCTGGACGCGCTGTCGGGGGGCGGCGCGTATTTCTTCCGACAGCTGTCGATGGACGGCGTCAGCAACGAGACCTTGAAAGAGGCACTCTGGCAGCTGATCTGGTCCGGTCACGTCAGCGGCGACACGTTCGCCCCGGTGCGGGCGCTGCTGGCCGGCTCCCGCGGTTCGGGCACGCGGCGAGCAGCCAACCCGTCGCACCGGCACCGGCGCGCCCCGCGGCTGAGCCGCTACAGCCTGAGCTCGAGCGCGTTGAGCCACCGCGACTCGGACCCGACAGTCGCCGGCCGATGGTCGGCGCTGCCGGTGCCCGAGACCGACACCACGGTCCGCGCGCACTTCCAAGCCGACCAGCTGCTGGCCCGCCACGGTGTGTTGACCAAGGGCGCCGCCGCCGCCGAGAACGTCCCCGGCGGGTTCGCCTCGCTGTACAAGGTGCTCACCACAATGGAAGAAGCCGGCCGCTGCCAGCGCGGCTACTTCGTCGAATCCCTCGGCGGCGCGCAGTTCGCCACGGCCAGCACCGTCGACCGGCTGCGCACCCACGCCGACAGCATCGACGACCGCCAAGGTGCGCTGCGCGCGGTGGTGCTGGCCGCGACCGACCCGGCCAATCCGTTCGGGGCGGCGCTGCCGTGGCCGGTCCGCGACCCCGACGCCGACACCTCCCACCGGCCCGGCCGCAAAGCCGGAGCGCTGGTCGTGCTGGTCGATGGCGCGTTGGCCTGGTTCGTCGAACGCGGCGGCCGGTCGCTGCTGAGCTTCACCGGTGACGCCGAGACCGCGAACGCGGCGGCCGCAGCGTTGGCGGAACTGGTTACCCAGCAACGGGTTCCGGCGCTGCTGGTGGAACGGATCGACGGCGTTCCGGTGCTCGAGCAACGCGACTCCGTGGTTGTCGAGGCGCTGGTGTCCGCGGGCTTCTCCCGCACGCCTCGTGGATTGCGGCTGCGCTGATGCCCGAGGGCGATACCGTGTTCCGGACCGCGGACAAGCTGCGCACAGCCCTGGAGGGCCGGGTGCTCACCCGCTGCGACGTCCGGGTTCCGCGCTTCGCAGCGGTGGATCTGTCCGGGCAGACCGTCGACGAAGTGCTCAGCCGGGGCAAGCACCTGTTCATCCGCGTCGGCGCGGCCAGCATCCATTCCCACCTGAAGATGGACGGCGCGTGGATCATCGGCCGGGTGCGGGCTCCGGCCTACAAGATCCGCATCGTGCTCGAGACCGCCGAGTCGCGCGCCTCCGGAATCGATCTCGGCGTGCTCGAAGTGCTCGACCGCGCCACCGACATGACCGCGGTCGAACATTTGGGCCCGGACCTCCTCGGTGAGGACTGGTCGGCCCGGACCGCCGCGGCCAACCTGATGGCCGACCCGGACCGGCCGCTGGCCGAGGCGCTGCTGGATCAGCGGGTGATGGCCGGCGTGGGAAACGTTTTCGCCAACGAGTTGTGCTTCGTGTTCGGCTTGCTGCCCGGCACCGCGGTCGCACAGCTGCCCGACCCGGTACGACTGGCTACCCGTGCCCAGCAGATGTTGTGGGCCAACCGGTTACGCATCAACCGCACCACCACCGGTAACACCCGCCCCGGTCAAGATGTCTGGGTGTACGGCCGCGCGGGTCTGCCGTGCCGGCGGTGCGGTACCCGCATCGAAACCGACAAAGGCGGTGACCGGGTCACGTATTGGTGCCCGACCTGCCAGCGCTAGGCGAAGCTGCGACGCCGTGAACCCACTAACCGTTGCACGTCCCGCCGACGCCCTCGTTCAGCTCATCGAGACGCTCAGCCAAGCCCCGGTTCGAGAGCCGGCACATGTCCGACGCGTTGCCCACGCAAACACGAGAACCCGCCGTGGGTGGGCGACTTCCGGGCGCCCCTGAGCCAGCATGTCGTCGCGTAGCACGATTTGCCCAAATCACACGCCCCGGATCGGTGACAAGATGCGGCACCTTCAGTTATCACCCAAGATGGGGCATACTGCACTAACGGGCACGCGGCTTACCCAAGCCGGGATCGCCCGGTTCCGTCGGGGGGCGGCACATTCACGCGATCTGGGGGGATTCACAATGGCTTGTCGGAGAACGGGGTCTCGTCGGCCGTCGGGTTGGCATCGGTACCTGGCCACGCGCGACACGCGCGACCTTGGCGACCGTGGAGTGCCGCCGACTGTAGGCAAGATTACGATGAGATCGCGCGCTGATCGCTCGCGCTCGACGTTCAGGAAAGCTGCGGTGAAGTTTGCTTTGGGCGCTGCTGTTTTGCCGCTGCTTCCTGCGCCGCCCGCCGCAGCAGCGGCCGCCGCGGCGGTACCTTCGGTGCCGAGCCCCGCGACGGTACTGACCGTCTTTCCGTGGGAAGGCTCCATGGAGGACGAACTCCAAGGAACGCTGTGCCAAGCACCGAACAACTGTGTCCAGATCCGTCAGTTCCTGTGGGATCCCAACGGAATCACGACCATCGAAACCACCATCGACGCAACGCCGGGCACCAAGGTCGTGTTCTCCTACAGCGAGGGTGCCCGATCGGTCGCGGACTGGATGGAGCAGCACGCAGACGATCCCGACGCTCCGTCGCCGGACGAACTGTCGTTCGTCCTGATCGGCAATCCCACTCGCGCGTACGGCGGCTCAGACAAGGAGGCGATGCCGCAAACTCAGTACCAGGTGATCGACGTGTCGCGCCAGTACGACCCGGCCTCCGACTTTCCCGACGATCCGACCAATCTCATTGCCCTACTGAATTCCTTGGCGGCGTTCACTGTCATTCACACCGACTACGAAGGCGTGGACATGTACGACCCCGCCAATATCGTGTGGAAAGAGGGCAACACCACCTATGTCTTCGTGCCGACCGAGGAGCTTCCACTGCTAGCGCCTCTGCGGAACTTGGGGCTCACCGGCTTGGCGGACGCACTCAACGGACCGCTCAAAGAAATCGTGGAGCGGGCCTACGACCGGTCGTATCTGCCGACGGCGCCGGAAGGACCCGCCGATACGTCTGCGTTGTCCTTGACTTCCACCCGGGCCGAACGGATACCGAGGCCGTCAGACGCCGATCGCGGTGATTCGACGGCCACTGAGACCACCTCCGTCGCATCCCCGCCGAAGTCCTCGGACCGCTCGGTTGCCGCTCCACTACCGATCTCCGGACCGGACGAGACCGCCGCGGACGAACCCGGCACTGTTGATCTTGGCACTGTTGACCTTGGCACTGGTGATCTTGGCACTGTCGACCTTGGCGCCGACGACCTCGACGACACGGCGGCGACGCCCAACGAAGCCACGACCCTGCCCGCGCAGGACGCCAGCCCCGAGTCGGTCCCCGAGGACGACATCGACATCGACATCGATGACTCCCTGGCGACAGTCGACACTGCCACGGACTCGACGTCCCTACCCGCGCAGGAGACCAGCTCCGGATCGTCGACCGGCGACGAACGGCTGGATCGGACGACCGTGAGTGCCGGCGTCACCGGACACAAGGCGACGAAAGAGGGGACGGCTGCGACAAAGGAGACCGACCGGGACGGCGATTCGGCCGACGACACCTCCGGCGACGGCGACGCGTAGTCAGTCGAGTCGGACTCACCCGGCGTCGGCGGCGACGTCCTCCGAGTACTCCGGGCCTGGATCACCACCGCCGGTCATGTCCCGCACGATCGACCACAGCTGGGGTGCGCCGTTGGCCAAGGGCCACGTGATGACCCGGACCGCCAGATTCTGCACGCTGTCGGCGATCGAGGACGGCACGGTGTCGGGGTCCATCAGGTCGTTCTCCGCGAAGGGTGACGCGTCGGCGGCGACCATGAACTCGGTGAAGGTGCGCAGCGATCGCCCGGTGCCGCGCAGGGCGTTGACCGCCCCCAGAAACGAACCGCGTTCGCGGACTTCGGAGCTGAACCTCAGCGGGGAGACACCGAGGTGCTCGGCCACCAGATCGTCACGCACACTCACGATGTGGTCGCGGATGTCGTCGCGGCCTTCCGTCGGCGCCTCGATCACGACATCGCATTCGCTGTCGAAGCCCAACGACCGGTTGTTCAGATTCGACGAGCCTATGCGCAGTAACCGGTCGTCGACGACCAGAACCTTGGAATGCACGTACACCGATTCGCCACCTTTGACCACCGGCCAATACACGCCCAACCGCTGATGTACGTCGGCATCCCACAGCAGCCGCAGCATGCGCTCCCGGGCGCTGTCCATCGACTCCTGTTCGAGCCGGCTCTCCGAGCTCCGAGGCAGCACGATCACCACCTCGGGCCCGTCGGGTTCGCGCAACCGCTCGGCGAGCGCCTCGGCGAGACTGCGCGCGGCGAGGTACTGGTTCTCCAGATAGATCACCCGGCGCGCGGCGCCGATGGCTGCCAGGTTCAGCGCTTCCACCTCGCGCACCTCGGGCCGGCCCGGTAGGGCGGGCATGGTGCGGGCCACCCCCACCTCCACGTCGTGCAGCGCCGGCGCCAACCGGTTCGGCCACATCGATCCCGCGGGGGCGAGCGCGGGCAGCGACTTGCCGGTCGCGACCTGCCACCGCTGCCGCGCCTGTTCGGCGAGAACGCGGGCCGCGGCGCCGTCGACGGCGGTGGCCACTTCGTGGCGCGGGCCGTAGGGCTCCCCCGAGGTCGTCCGGCGCTGATCACCGGGGGTGTGGTCGCGGGTGTCCCACCGCCCGACGGTCAGGTCGATGCCCCCGCAGAACGCGACGTCGTCGTCGACCACGACGATCTTCTGGTGGTGCACCGCCCCGGTGGGGCGCGCGCCGTCCACCGCGAAATGAATGCGCCGCGAGGTGACCTGGTTGACCAGCGCCACCGGGGTGACGCCGAACCAGAACCCGTCCAACGCCGGCAGCAGCCGCAGGTTGGACTTCAGCAGATACACATGTACGCCGGGCTCCCGGAACAGCAACCAGTGCAGGAAAGGGCCAAGCGTGTTCGGACCCAGCTGCGTCGGATGCCCGGGTTCGAAGGCGGTCCGATAGTCCAGGTCCCAGCCGATCAACATGATGCGACGCTTGGCGCGCAGCATGGCCGCCTTGACATGCGCCAGGTAGTCGGCACCGTCGACGATCGTCGCGAACCGGTCGGCCCGTGCGGTCTGCCAGCACGTGCGTCCTGGCACGACCAGCGCAGCGTCGCTCGTGGCGTTCGTCATCACTGCACCTCCTCAGACAACCCATGATCGCGTCGACACGGCGACGGTTCAATCGTGCTCTGGGAGGGACGGTTGCGGCACCCGAAACCGCACACCCCGGATCTGTGTTCTCACTCACGATCCGAGCGGGGGGTCAGACCGTGCAGTCGACTCCGGCGACGTCGTGGGCGATGACACAGGCCGACGGGTTCGACAGCTTCCACTGCCCATCCTGATCGACCCAGTAGATGTTGTGGGTCTTGGTGCCGAAGATCGGAATGCTGACCGCCAGTTGCGCGTCGACCCGGTCGCCGTTGAGCACCGGGTTCTGCACCTCCCACGACACCATCCCGCCGTAGGTGTTCAACCGGTTGGCGATGTTGTCCGCGGTCGGCACCGCCGCCTGTCCACCGGCCAGTTTGGCCGCCCGGGCGTCGGACGGCGCCCCGGTGTCGAGGACCTGCCGCAGGTCGGCGGTCAACTCACCGGCATTCGGAGCCGCCGGTTGCGCCCACGCGGCGCCCACGCCCCCGAGGACACCGACCGCCATCACCGACATTGCCGCTCCAGCCATCGCCGCGCGCATGAACCACTCCTCACCGTTGGGCCCGACCCACGGCACACCACACCACGGGCCGGGCCCCTACACAAGGTCTACGTCCAGGGCAGCGCGAGCCTGACGATCTTGCGGACCACGGTGGCGAACTGCCGCGGCAGCGGACCGGTGTTGTACGGAATGCCGTAGCGACCGCAGATCTCGCGCACACTCTCGGAGATCTCGGCGTGCCGGTGGGCGGGGATGTCGGGGAACAGGTGGTGTTCGATCTGGAACGACAAGTTGCCGCTCAAGATGTGGAACAGCTTGCCCCCGGTCAGGTTCGCCGAGCCGAGGATCTGGCGGAAGTACCACTGGCCGCGGGATTCGGCCTTCGTCTCCTCGATCGTGAACTCCTGCACATCCTCGGGGAAGTGTCCACAGAAGATGATCATGTAGGACCACACGTTGCGGATCAGGTTCGCCGTCAGGTTGCCGGTGAACACCCACGGCGCGAACGGCCCGGCCAGCAGCGGGAACGCGACATAGTCCTTGAGTGTCTGGCGCTTGGTCTTGGCCCAGATGCCCTCGAGGATCTCCCGCTTGTCCTTGATGGAGATCTCACCGGAGGCGATCTTCTCGCTCTCCATCTCGTGCAGCGCCACGCCGTACTGGAACAGCACCATCAGCAGGAACGCGTAGACGGGGTTGCCGAGGTAGTACGGCTTCCATTTCTGGTCGGAGCTCATCCGCAGGATGCCGTAGCCCACGTCGCGGTCCAGTCCCACGATGTTGGTGTAGGTGTGGTGCATGTAGTTGTGCGAGTGCCGCCACTGGTCGGCCGGGCACGCCGTGTCCCATTCGAATCCGCGGCTGGACAACGCCGGGTCACCCATCCAGTCGTACTGGCCGTGCATGACGTTGTGGCCGATCTCCATGTTGTCGATGATCTTGCTCAGCCCCAGCATCGCGGTGCCGGCCAGCCAGAACGGCGGGAAGATCCCGCCGAACAGCAGCGCGCGACCGCCGACCTCGAGGGTGCGCTGCGCCTTGATCATTCGCCGGATGTAGGTGGCGTCGCGCTCACCCAGGTCGGCGATGACACGTTCTTTGAGCTCGTCGAGCTCACGGCCGAACGCCTCGGCCTGCTCAGGGGTCAGCGTGACGGTCTTCCCCGCGACGGTCTTGGAGATCGTCTGGGCCGGTCCGGGCTGAGTCGTGGTGGTCTCGTCGGTGGTGGTCTGGTCGGTGGTGGTCTGGTCGGTGGTGGTCAAGGTGTCAGTCATCATGTCTCCTTGGGCTTTCCAGGTCTGGCTATGGAGCTCTGTTGCAGTTACAGGGCGATGTCGACGTCGCCGACGGGTGCGGACACACAGATCTGCACGTCCTCCTCATCGGTCGAGGACACCGCGCCGGTGATCACGTTGCGCACGGCGCCGCTGTTCTTGCGGCGGGTGCAGGAAAAGCAGATGCCCATGCGGCAGCCGCTTTCCGGGGTCAGGCCGGCGGCCTCGGCTTGACTGAGCAGTGGAGTGCCGTCGTCGTCGACCTCGATCTCGCTGTCGCTGAACCGGATCCGGCCACCGGAGGCTTCGTGCGGGGTGAGGACCGGCGGCACGAAACTCTCCGACTGCGCGTTCGGGAACTGCTCGCGCACCGCGTCGACGAGGGCGGGCGGACCGCACACGTAGACGTGTTCGGGCTGGATGTCCGTGGCGGCGACGTGGTCGGAACCGAAGCGCCCGACGAGGTCCGAGGCCGCGGGCTCACGCGTGTAGCCGTGCAGCACGGTCACATTGGGCATCTCGGCCGCGGTCAGGGCCAACTCGTCGCGGTAGCACGCCTCCTCCGCCGAGCGGGCGTAGTGCACGAACACCACGCGGCCGCGGTGACGACGCGCACGCAGGGTGCGGAGCATCGACATCACCGGGGTGATACCGGTGCCGCCGGACACCAGCAGCACGGGTTCGGTCAGGGTCTCGGGAAGGGTGAACTCGCCACCCACCGAGTCCAGACCGACCACCAGGCCGCGACGGGCATGCTCGACCAGGTATGGCGAGACCACACCGCCGTCGTGCCGTCCGATCGTCAGCTCCAGGTAACGGTCGCCCTCGGCGCTGGCGATCGAGTACGGCCGGGTACGTCGCCGGCCGTCGACCTCGACGGTGACGTTGACGTGCTGGCCGGCCCGGAACCCGGGCATGCCCGCCCGAAAGGCGCGGTTGGGGTCCAGCGTCAGCGTGACGCTGCGCGGCGTGTTGCGCCGCACCCCGACGACCCGGGCACGGGCCTCGCCCCGCGTCCATGTCGGGTCGACCAACTCGGTGTAACGGTCCACTCCGTGCGGACCGGTGAGCAGGTCCAGCAGCGAGGAGCGCCGCACCCGCTTGGTCAGGCTTTCAGTAAACATATGTTCACTGTCGGCCACATAGGCTGAGACGGTCAAGAGAAGGGAGCAGGTTGTGGTAGGTTTCACACAGTGAACAGTCGTACGCCCGAGTCACGATCTCGGTCGTCCGCACGGCGGCACGACAGAAGCCGCGACCGGGAACACGACCAGCTCAGCCGCGAAGAGCGCAAAGAGGCCACCCGCCGGGCGATCGTCTCAGCGGCGCTGCACCTGCTCGCCGAACACAGCTTCAGCGGCCTGAGCCTGCGCGAGGTGACCCGCGAAGCGGGCATCTCCCCGGCCGCGTTCTACCGCCACTTCGAGTCGATGGAAGCCCTCGGTCTGGTGCTGATCGACGAGTCCTTCCGCAGCCTGCGGGACATGCTGCGCGGCGCCCGCGCGGGCAAGCTGGATCCCACCCGCGTCATCGAGTCCTCGGTCGACATCCTCGTCGACGGCGTGCAGCAACGCCGCGAACACTGGCGCTTCATCGGGCGGGAACGGTCCAGCGGCGTGACGGTACTGCGCTACGCCATTCGCACCGAGATCCGCCTGATCACCTCCGAGTTGGCCATCGACCTTGCGCGCTTCCCCGGCCTGCAGTCCTGGAGCAGCGAAGACCTCAACATCCTGGCCAGCGTGTTCGTCAACGCCATGATCGTCATCGCCGAGTCGCTCGAGGAAACCACCGACCCCGCGGCGATCGCCGAGATCAAGCGCGTCGCGGTCAAACAGCTGCGGATGATCACGATCGGCGTGGCGGGGTGGCGCAGCAGTTAACGTGACGGCCATGCCGTCCGTCCTGCAGACCAGCCATCCCCGACCCGAGATCACCGTCCTGACCCTCGACCGGCCCGAGAAGCTCAACGCGCTGTCCTACGAGCTGGTCGAACAGCTGCACGAGGCACTCGACGCCCTCGCCGCGGACAACACGTGCCGCGTGGTCGTGCTGACCGGCGCCGGCCGAGGCTTCTGTTCCGGCCTGGACCTGAGCGCTCCCAACCCCGCCGAGGCCGGCGGCGGCACCGAGTTCCCCCGCTCGGGGATGCGCTGGCAGGAACGCATCGCCGACCTCACCGCCAAGCTCCACCGGTTGCGCCAGCCGGTGATCGCAGCCGTCAACGGCGTCGCCTACGGTGGTGGACTCGGCATCGCGCTGGCCTGCGACCTGCGGATCGCGGGCCCGACGGCCCGATTCTGCACCCAGTTCATCAAACTCGGCCTCGGCGGCTGCGACATCGGCGTCAGTTACACGTTGCCGCGGCTGATCGGCGCCGGGCCGGCCTTCGATCTGATCCTGACCGCCCGGGCCGTCGACGCCGACGAAGCGCTGCGGCTGGGTCTGGTGTCGCGCCTCGTCGAATCTCCGCTCGACGAGGCACTTGCCGTCGCCGAGACACTCTGCGGTTACGGCAAATTCGGTGTGGAATCGACCAAGCAGGTGATGTGGGCGAATCTGGAGGCGTCCAGCCTGGAGACGGCGCTGCATCTGGAGAACCGCAGCCAGATCCTCGCCTCGACCAGTGGCGAGATGCGGGACGCCGCGTCGAAGGTGCTCAAGCACTGAGGTGTGTCGCCCGAAATGCCACGAATGTGCACACACGGTAGTTCCGAGTGCTCGGCAGCTACCGTGTGTGCACCCTAGCGCCGCCGGCGCTAACGCGGGGTGCCGCCGCCGTCGACCATGATGACCTGACCGGTCATGTAGCTCCCGGCGTCGGAGGTCAACAGCAGTGCGGCGCCGACCATTTCGTCGGCCGACGCCAACCGCCGCATCAACGTCCCGGAGACCATCCCGTCGATGACCTCCTGCGGGTTCTTCCGCATCATGTCGGTGTCCACCGGCCCCGGCGCCAACGCGTTGACCCGGATCCCGTCGCCGGCGAACTCGGCGGCCATCGAACGGGTGAACGACATCAGCGCCGACTTCATCGACGCGTAGATCGACAACGCCGGCGCGAAGATGAACCCGCCGATCGACACCATGTTCAGCACCGCGGCGTGCGCGCTGTTC
>MDTD01166859.1_pt1 | contig 20050 bp, 25 predicted proteins | sample 811221 | NCBI WGS metagenome assembly MDTD01 (sample SAMN05326646, study PRJNA326480) | marine metagenome | isolation source: seawater | place: Pacific Ocean: South West | collected 2011
GCACCTAATGCAATGTTTGGCATTGCAACAGTTGCTGCCGCTGCAGCACCCGTAGCTGCTGCTGCTTTAAAGAACTTACGTCTTGAAGGAGTAGTAACTCCTTTGATTTTTTTCTTTGACATACGTCCCCCTTAATTATTAATAATTACAAATATTTAAACATATAAATTTTAGAGAGTCCCACCCTAATTACATTATTTTGACGCTTACAACTTTTGCTAGAAAGAAGTTATTATTACTTAATTTACCTTGTTTTTACAGCTTCCACTTTTGAAAAACTCATCAATATTATCAATTGCTAAATCCGCCATTGCTGTTCGAGTATGTTTTGAAGCACTTCCAAGATGGGGAAGAATAAACGCACTTTTATGTTTTAAATAACCAGGATTTAAATTTGGTTCTCCTTTATATACATCTAATCCAACTGCATAAATTTTTCTTCTATCTAAAGCATCTATTAATGCTTCATCATTTACTATATCACCTCTGGCAACATTGGTTACTACTGCACCTTGTGGTAAATATTCAAGTGTTTCTTTGTTAATTAAATCAGTCGTTTCTTTTGTAGCAGGGCAACAAACTGATAGCACGTCTGAAACGCTCAAAAAACTTTTAAGATCTTTGTGGTAAATCGCTCCATTTTCTTTATCTTTACTTAACTTTGAACGATTATGATAATGTATTATCATGCCCAGGGATTTTGCTATACTGGCAATTTTTCTTCCAATTCTTCCCATTCCTAAAATTCCTAATCTAGTTCCAGTTAATTGTTTACCTATTAAGTAATCTGCAGACCACTTCCAATTTGAAGCTTTTGCAGCCTCTATACCTTCGGGTGCTCTTCTACACGCACCTAAAATTAATAAAATTCCAATTTCAGCTGTTGCATCTGTCAGAACTTCAGGAGTATTGGTAACAATTATATTTCTTTTTCTTGCTGCTTCTAGATCAATATTTCCAAATCCTACCGCGAAATTTGAAAGTATTTTAACACTATCAGGTAATTTGTTAATTGTCTTAGCATCTAGCTTATCTGTAAGAGCAGATAAAATACCGTCACAACCTGCGCTAAGTTTTATTAATTTTTCCTGGGAGTACAACTCATCATTAGCATTAAATTTTATTTCAAATATTTTTGAAGCTTTATCTTCACTAGATCTAAGAAGTCTTCTAGTAATAAGAATTTTTTTCTTCATTTATTATAATGCTTTGAGTTTGTCAGGTTTAGGCCCTCCTGTAAACCAATCTAGTAACTCTACAGTATGAAGAATAGGTATTGAGGTACCTGTTTCAATTTGGGTTATGCAACCAATATTTCCCGTTGAAATTATATCTGGCGACATACTTTTTATATTTTTGACTTTTTGTTCTAAAAGTTTTTTTGCAAGTTTTTGTTGTAAAATATTGTATGTCCCTGCTGATCCACAACAAAGATGCCCCTCAGGTATATCTATGACTTCATTACCTGTTTTTTTTATTAAATTAATTGGTTGATTGTGAACTTTTTGCCCGTGCTGCATTGAGCATGCAGAATGATAAGCAATTTTAAATTTCCTATTATTTTCAACTTCTTGAAAATTTAGATCTAAACTTTCATCAAGGAATTCTGTAATATCCAAAGTAAGTTCAGAAATTTTTTTAGCTTTCTTTTTCATTTCTTTGTCGTTTCTAAATATATGTTGGTAGTCTTTAAGTGTTGTTCCACACCCAGAAGTATTGCTAATAATTGCATCCAATCCGTTATCTAAATATTCTTTATGCCAAAAATTTATATTATTAACGAAAGATTTATGAGCCAACTCTTTTTTTCCTAAGTGGTGATTTAAAGACCCGCAGCAACTAATTTCTTTTAAAACTATAACCTCAACTTGATGTCTGTTTAAAAGTCTAATTGTAGCATCATTTATTTCGGGCGAAATTACTCTTTGAACACATCCAGTTAAAAGTGCAACTCTTGCTATCGGTTTACCTTTTTCAGGTAAGTAATTTTTTTTATCTTTATACTTCGAATTGGGCAAACTTAACGGCATAAGCTTTAATGAATTTCTAAAAAAGGAAGGCAGTATAAAACTTATTAACTTAATTGGTTTTGATAAGTGAGCTACTATTCTAAAAATTTTTGCATTAGGAAGAACGAATGATAGAATCGATCTTAACATTCTTTCTATGAGTGGCCTTTTAAAGGTTTCCTCTACGTGGTTTCTACCATGATCAATTAAATGCATATAATTTACACCTGATGGACAAGTGGTCATACAAGCGTAACAGGACAGGCAGCGATCTATGTGTTTTGCAACTTTTGCATTGGCAGGTTTGTTATTTTCTAGCATGTCTTTAATAAGATAGATTCTTCCTCGTGGACCATCTAGTTCATCACCATTTATAAGATAAGTCGGACAAGTAGCATTACACATTCCACAGTGTACACACTTTCTTATTATTTTTTCGCTTGAGCTATTTTCTTTATCTTTAAGCTGGTTATCTGTGAATGATGTTTGCATTAAATACCTGTATACATTTTTCCGGGGTTTAATATTCTTCTAGGATCAAAACTTGTTTTTATTTTTTCTGATATTTTGTATTTTATAGGATCTGATACGAAAATATCAACCTGAGCTTTAAGATGTTTTTCAATTTTGATTACAATGAAGTAACCTTCGGTTTCTTTGATAATACTTCCAATTTCTTTTAATGACTTAGAACTTAATTTGCTTATTGATAACCAAATTAAATTTCCACCCCAATCAATAAAATAATTAATCTCATATTTTTTTAATTTTTGTATTAATTCAAATGTTCTGCTTGGCGGAACAACAACTCTTAATAAATTGTCGTTAGTTTGGTTAAAAACACTTAAGTTTTGAGTTTTTTCCCAAAATAAATTAGATTGTTCTGGTTCAAGAATAGATACATTTTCAGTGCTAATTTTTAATTCTGACTTCAATTTGTTTATTCTTTGATCAACTGAGTCAACTGGACCTTCTATGCGAATTGCTGTGAGTGCTCCTTCTACAGTTAGATCATTAAGAGAAAAATGATCTCTAAAATAATCAGGATAAAAAACAGCCCCGGAAGGGTCTGAGGAAGAAGATAAAGCCACATTCAGATATTTAAGTGCGTTTTTTAAATGAGGATTATCAATGACCATCGTTTTATTACTCAATGGTTTTGGTAAAACTTTTACAGCAATCTCAGTTAAAACAGTCAACGTTCCGAAAGAACCAGAAAGTATTTTACTTAAATCGTATCCGGTTACATTTTTTACAACTGTGCCACCTGATTTAATGATATCACCTTTTCCATTTACTCCTTTAAATCCCAATATATGATCTCTAACACTTCCTACTTTAAATCTTCTTGGACCAGCAAAATTACATGACATTACTCCACCAAGCGTACCAAAATTTTTTTTTCCATGAAAAGTTGGCCCAAAATCAGTTGGTTCGAAGGCCAATTGTTGATTATTTTGCTCTAAAAGATCTATAATTTCAGCTAAAGGTGTGCCTGCTTTAGCTTTAATATAAAGTTCCTCTGGCTTGTATTCTATGATCCCCGAGTACTCAGAAAGATCAAGAGTTTTTTCTGCTTGAAAATTTCTTCCTATTTGTCTTTTTGATGAAGAGCCCACAATTTCTAAGGGGATATTTTTCTGATAACATTCCCTAATTATTTTAACAATTTCTTTATCTGTTCTAGGTTTAAGTTTTGATTGATTAAAATCTAGGTAAGTCTGGGAATTTTGTTTTTCCGCCATGAACATGAACCCTTCCTTCCTCAGCGCATTTTCTTAAAATAGGATAAACTTTTCCTGGGTTTAATAAAGAGTTGGGATCTAAAGCTACCTTAATATTTAACTGCTGCTGAATATCATTATTGTTAAAAGCTTCACACATCAGCTCTCGTTTTTCTATTCCTACACCATGTTCTCCTGTTAACGCCCCTCCAACTTTTACGCAGTATTTTAAAATCTCTGCGCCGAATTCCTCTGTTTTTCTTAGTGACTCAGGATCATTTGCATCAAACATAATTAACGGATGTAGATTACCATCTCCTGCGTGAAAAGCATTTGCTACGGGTAAATCATATTTTTTTGAAAGTCTTGTGATCTCTTTTAATACTTCTGCGAGTTTACTTCTTGGTATTGAACCATCCATACACATATAATCTGGCGCTAAAACTCCACAAGCAGGAAAGGCCGCTTTACGACCTGCCCAAAACTTTAATCTCTCTTCATTTGTTTTACTTATCTTTAAGCTGCTAGAATTGTTTTTTTTTGCAATTGCTTCTATTTTATTGATATCAGAGTTTACTTCAGAATTTGTACCATCAAATTCCACTATCATCATGGCCTCTGCGTCCAGTGGATAGCCTGCTTTTGAAAAATCATTAGTAGCTTTTGTTAAAGCCTTATCCATTATTTCCATACCAGCAGGGATACACCCGCCAGCAATAATATCTGATACACAATTTCCAGCGTCATCTATTGATGGAAAACCGACTAGAGCAGCCTTGACTACCTCAGGTTTTTTTAAAATCTTTACTGTAACTTCGGTAATGACTCCTAATAACCCTTCAGATCCTGTCATAAGCCCCATAAAGTCATAACCCTCGGAGTCTAAAGTTTTCCCACCAAAGTTTACTATTGTACCATCCATAAGAACAACTTGTATTCCTAAAAGATTGTTAGTTGTTGCTCCATATTTTAGAGAATGAACACCGCCTGAATTTTCGGCAACATTTCCACCTATAGAACAGGCTAACTGACTTGATGGATCTGGAGCGTAATAAAAATCTTTGTTTTGAACTGCATGTGTAATTGCTAAATTTGTAACGCATGGCTGAGCTACTACACATTTGTTTGTATAATCAATTTCTAAAATTTTATTAAATTTTCCCATTGAAATTAATACACAGTCTGCCAAAGGCAATGACCCACCCGACAAACCAGTGCCAGCCCCACGAGGTACCACCTTAATTTTATTTTCATTACAATATTTTAATATTTTACTTACTTCATCTACGTTCTCAGGGAGAACTACGAGTAAAGGTGTTTGACGATAAGCTGTAAGAGCATCAGTTTCATATGGTCTTATTTGATCGGCGTGAGATAAAACTCTATCCTTTGTTTTTACTATCTTCTCTATTTCTGAGATAATTTTTTCTCTCATAGAGATAACCGATTTCTGTACTTTAGGCATTTGCAAACTTGTCATAATATTTACATTACAATTTAATACGATTTAGGTCAAAATTCTAAATAGGTCATTTTAGCATTTTACCTATTTTTTCTAAGGCATTTCTTATATTGTCTTGAGATGCTGCAAAACTAAATCTTACATAATCTTTTGCGGACTTACCGAATGCTGTTCCAGGCACAATCGCAACACCAGCTTCGTGCATACATTTTTTAGCAAATTCTGAACCATTCATTCCTGTGCCTATAACTTTTGGAAAAGCATAAAACGCTCCTCCTGGCAAGCTACATTCAATACCAGGTAAATTATTTAAACCCTCATGTATAAGTTTTCTTCTTATCGCAAATTTTTTCATCATCTCATTTATTGAGTCATCTGGACCATCTAATGCAGCAATCCCTGCAAACTGAGCCGCAGCATTCACACATGAAACACTATTTATCAATAACTTGTTAACATGTTCAATAAGATTTTTTGGCCAGAAACTCCAACCTAATCTCCATCCTGTCATTGAGTATGCTTTACTCCAACCCTCAAGAACAATTAATCTTTCCCTTAACTCTGGATAATTAAAAAATGATGGCATTTGTTTTCCGTCGAATATTTGTCTGCTATAAATTTCATCACTTAAAATTGTAACATGTGGATGTTTTTTAAGTCCTTCAGCCAAAACATCGATATCTGATTTTTCAACAAAACTTCCTGTTGGATTATTTGGGTTTATTAAAACTAGTAATCTTGTTTTATCTGTTATTAAAGACAATACTTTTTCTGGATTAAATTTTAAATCTTTATCTTCTGTCAAATCATAGGGAACAGGTGTCGAGCCTGTGTAATTAATCATAGACTCATAAATTGGAAATGCCGGTGTTGGATGAATTATTTCTACACCTGGTTCACCAAAACACTGAATTGCATAACTCATAGTGGGCTTTCCGCCTGGCATTATTATTATTCTTTCTGGATCAATATCTTGATTGTATAATTTTTTAATCTTTCTGGTCACTGCCTGTCTACATTCGAGTATTCCGTTAGACAAAACATAACCGTGATGGCCGTCGTCAAGGGCTTTTTTGGCTGCCTCTACGATATGCATCGGAGTTTTGAAATCAGGTTGACCTAATCCAAGATGTATCATAGGTTTTCCAGCTGCCTCTAATTTTTTTGCTTCTGCGAGAACACTAAAGGCAGTTTCTGTGCCAAGTCTATTTAAACTTTTTGCTAGTTTCATAATTTTTTTTTAACAGATCTTCAAAAAAAGATAAATAGTCCATTTTTTCATTACCGATATGCAATATTTGATTTATTGAGATCACTAACATTTTTTTTTCCTAATAAAATCATATCTCTAGTGATTTCATCCTTCATTCTCTGCAAAATCATTTCTACTCCTTGTTGTCCGCCAGCACCGAGGGCATATAAGAACCCTTTGCCAAAGCTACAAGCTGTTGCACCTAAAGATAGAGCTTTGAGAACATGAGTTCCTCTTCTTATTCCACCATCAACTATTATTTCTATTTTGCCTCCTACAGCGTCAGCAATTTTAGGTAATTGATCAAACGGAGACCTAGAGCCATCAAGTTGCCTTCCTCCATGATTAGACAACATTATTGCAGAAGCACCAATGTCCACTGCTCTTTTAGCATCTTCAACAGACATTACTCCTTTGAGTGCAAAAGGACCTCCCCATCTTTTCACGCAATACTCAGCATCTTTCCAACTCATAGCAGGATCATACTGCTCATTGATATATTCCATAACACCTTTAGCAATCGATGAACCTTTTTTTGTAAAGTGAGAAACATTGGCTAATTCGAATTTTTTATGTGTTAGGTAATTTATTGACCATTTTGGATGCGCAACAAAACTCATTAAACTTTTTAATGTAAGTTTTGGCGGAGTAGTAAATCCCCATTTGTGATCACGTTCTCTGTTTCCAGCTACCACCGTATCAACAGTTAAACATAAAGCTTTAAAACCAGAATTTTTACATCGATCAATTAAATTATCAGTCAAAGATTGATCTTTGTGTATATAAAGTTGAAAAAGTTTTGGTCCGCTTGAAACATTTGCTATTTCTTCAATTGATGATGTCGCCATTGTGGACATGCTATAAAAGGTACCAAACTTTTCTGCAGCTCTCGCTGACGCTTTATCTCCATCATGATGATATAATCTTTGCATTGCAGTTGGTGATAAAAATAAGGGCATGTTAATTTTTGTACCTAAAACTTTTGTCGAGAGATCTGGCTGACCTACACTGGCCAAAATATTAGGAACAAGGTCACAAGTTGCAAACGAGTCTGTGTTTCTCTTTAAGGTAATTTCATCATCGGATCCGCCATCTATATAGTGGAAAATTGGAGCTGGTAAATTTTTTTTTGCTAATTTTCTAAAGTCTTCGACATTAAAACAATTCTTGAGCGACATTGTTAAAACTTTTGTGAAAAAGTGATAGCCTGATTGTCAGTGCCAGGGTTTATATTCCCCCAGTCATTATTTGATATGTGGCTGTAACTGTAACCGATTTTGGAATTAGTAAATAGATCAAAGTCAATTTTTATTTCGCTTTTAAATTCTAAAACTGACCCTAAATCCTTACCATCTCCTGCCTCATATACTCCAGGAGAAAAACTTGGTTTAATATTAACTGGGCCTAATTCATAGATTGCCTCCACACCAGTGTAAACAAATAGAGAGTTTTTATCAGTGATGAATCCTCCTGTGACTGGAGCAAACTTTCCTAAAAAAGTATTTCTAAAAAGATCTTCATTTCTGTGCTCTAGTCCAAATAGTTTAGCTTGGTCATCGCCTTCTTTGTCTATAACATCAAAAGTGCCAGAGTAGAAAGATAACTCATTAATTTTATCCTCAGCAAGTGCCATGCTAAAGTTAAAAATTATCAGAAAAATTAATAGCTTAAATCTCATTAAGTAAAGTTACTATGTTAAACAAAAAATGTATAGGGTTTATTCCTTGAGTTTTCTCTTTCTTTTTATGATATTAAATATGACTAATCCACCAATCACTAAAATAAAATATGGCAGAAACCACAACAGAAAGTTTCTCATATTCACTCTTGGTTTATAAAAAATCCATTCTCCATATTTGCTAATAAGAAAATTATATATTTCTTTATCAGTTTTCCCTTCTTTTATTTGATCTCGAACTACTAATTTTAACGTTTGAGAAAAATCTGAATTAGACTCCGCGACTGATTGACCTTGGCATACAAGGCAACGTAAATTTTTAAAAATTTGATGTTCTCTTTCATCTGACATTAATTTCTGGGCAAAAAAAGAAAAAATTATTATATAAACTAGAATAAATTTAAATTTCATTTTTTTATCTCCCCTAAAATTGTTTTGTAATCGTCCATGCTTAAGGGACCGATAAATTTTTTAATAATAATATTTTGATCGTTAAGTAAAATACTTTCTGGTATTCCATAAATACCAAAGGCAATTAAATTTTTTCCATTTTTATCATATCCTAAAAGATCAAACGGATTACCAAGTTCATCCAAAAATAATTTAGCTTTTATTTTGTCATCTTTATAATTAACACCTATTAAGCTGAGATTTTTCGCTTCTTGTAATTGTAAAAGTATCGGGTGCTCTTTCCTGCAAGGCGAACACCAGGAAGCCCAGAAGTTTATCAAGGTAAAATTATTTTTTATATTAAAATTTTGCTGAGTCAAGTTTTCCTTTTTATTATCAAAAGATTGAATATTAAATTTTGGTATTTTGTTTCCAATTAGTTTTTTTGTATCATAATTTTTTTCGTGGTTTAATCCAAAATAGAAAATGAAAAGTATAAAAATACCAAAAAAAATAAAGACATATTTAATAAATTTAATTTTCATCTTTTAGAAAAAAGTCTTAAAAAACCTCCAGCTGAAATCAAAAATGCTGAAAACCAAATAAGAAACATAAACGGTTTATTCTGAAATTTTAGATTATAAAAATCTGATCTATTTACATTGCTCATTGTTAAATAATAGTCTTCAAAAAGATTTGATTTAATTGAAGCTTCATAAGTTATTGTTTCAGGATTAGAATATATTCTTATCTCTGGTTTTAAAAATTTAATTTGATTTTTATCAATTTTAGTTATCTTAAAATCTCCAATTAATGATTTATAATTTTGAGTATCATCTATTCTTAGATTTTCAAAATCTATTTTGAAGTTTTCTACTACTTTTGACTGCCCTACTTTTAAGTTAAAATCTTTCTCTATTGAAAAGTTATGGTTAATGCCAATAAAAAATATTAAAAAACCAAATCCTAAATGTGAAATAATTCTTGGAAAATCAAATTGAATTTTTTTTCTTAAAGAGTTTACAAAATCAGAAATAGTATAAAAAATTAAAAATAAAGAGGATATTATTATTAAATTAGTAATTAAACTATAGCTTTTAAATAAATAAAAGATTGCAATATTTATTGTCGTAGCGAGAGTAAGTATAAACAAAACTTTATAAATTTTTATAAGCTTATTCTTATTAAAAATAGACGCTGGACCAAAACTCATTAGAATTAGAAAAGGAACTATTATGGGTATAATAACTGCATTATAAAAAGGAGGTCCAACAGAAATATTAGTGTTGGAGATAATTTCTGTGAAAATTGGATAAATAGTGCCGACTAATACTGTGGCTAAAAAAAACATCATAAACCAGTTGTTCGCTAAAATAAAAGTTTCTGTACTTTTAAAACTATAACTGTAATCGATATTTTTTAATTTGCTTAAGAAAAGATATGTTGAAAAAATGATTAAAGAAGTTAAAAATACTAAAATATATAGACCTCTTGATGGATCGCTTGCAAAACTGTGAACAGAATTTAAAATTCCAGATCTTACTAAAAATGTACCTGAAACGCTCAGGATAAAGGTTAGCAAACATAAGATAATGACCCATGCGTATAAATTATTTTTTTTTTCTAAAATCAGGCAAGAATGAACTAAAGCTGTTATTGCAAACCACGGCATAAGTGATGAATTTTCTACAGGATCCCAAAACCAAAAGCCTCCCCAACCTAATTCATAATAAGCCCAAATTGATCCAACAATTATTCCAATAGTCAAAAAAGCCCATGAAGCTGTAACCCATGGTTTGATAGATCTAGCAAAAGGCATTCCCTCATAATTACTTGCTAATGAAGCGAGAGCAGCAGAAAAATAAATTGATGTCCCTACAAACCCAATATACAAAAGAGGTGGATGAATTGCTAAAGCAGGATCTTGTAAAATGGGATTAAGTCCAAGTCCTTCTAAAGGTTTTGGTGAAATTATACTAAAAGGATTAGACCCGAAAAATAAAAATAGTGAAAAAAATAGAATGATTAAATTTTGAAATATTACTGTAAAAAGAATGTATTTTTTATTAGATTTCAAATTAAAAACTAAAAATAGATAAGAAAAAATAACTAAAACATTTAACCACAAAAGTAAGCTGCCTTCGTGATTGCCCCACGTTCCAGAAATTTTATATAACAATGGTTTTGAGGAATGTGAGTTTTGATAAACAGTTATTAAAGAAAAATCTGAAAATATAAATGATAAAATTAATGTTAAAAAAGAAATAATAAATAAAGTGCACTGAACTAGAGATAGATGTACAATTGATTTTGAAATATAATTTTCATTACCATAAACTTTTTTAAATGCTTGATGAACAATAATAATAGTCAATGCTATTGCTGTAACTACAAAACTATTTCCTAAAAAGCTCAACATTTATTTTTTTTTTACGTTTTTAAGTTCTGGAGGCATATAATTTTCATCATGTTTTGCCAAAATCTTATCGGCAATAAAATATTTTTTGTCTCTTAATATTCCTTCAGCGATAACACCTTTCCCTTCTAAAAATAAACTTGGAACTGTTCCTTTATAAGTTACAAATATTTCATTTTTAAAATCTGTTATAATAAACTTGATGTCATTTTGATTTGATGTAATTGAGTTCATTTTGACCATACCCCCAACTCTAAAGTTTTTTCCAATTGACTCGCTTTCTATATTAGAAATATCTGTTGGTGTTTTAAAATATAGAAAATTTTTTTCTAAATTAGATTTAACAAATAAAAAACTTACAATTATAAGAAATGAAAAAAATGTTATAAACTTTAATTTATTTTTTACTTTTTTTGTAAGCATTTAGAAATGCTTTAAATTGTATTTTTTTGCGATAATAAAATTCTCGAGGCAATTTTTGAGTTTTTTATTAATTTTTGTTTTTCTTCTATTGAAAGTTTTTCTATTTCTTTCGAAAAATCTCTCTCATGTTTAAGCATTGTATTTTTAGTTTTAACATACATAATCGAGCAAAATAATATCACTATTCCAAATGCTGACCAAACAAAGGCGCCGTAATTAAGTATTTGATATAAATTATCTATCATTGTCTTTTTAAGTTTTTTTTCTTAATCTTAATGATTTCCGTTTTGTATTTCATTAGAAAAATTAACGCAGAGTAAGTTAATAAAGCCAATAACATCAATAATAATGGCACCATCATACTCGGATGAATGGTTGATCCGCTTAATTTAATACTTGCCGGCTGATGTAAGGTTGTCCACCACTCAACTGAATATTTAATAATTGGTATATTTACAAGTCCAATTATTGAAATGATAGAAGATATCTTTTGGGAAGTTTCATCTTTTTCAAAAAATTTATAATTTATTATAAGTAATAAGTAAAAAAACATAAGAGCTAACATTGATGTTAATCGAGCATCCCAAGCCCACCAAGTTCCCCATGTAGGTTGTCCCCATATTGCTCCTGTAACAATAGATAGACATGTAAACATTAATCCTATTGGAGCTAAACATATTTTTACTAAGTGAAGATTTTTAATTTTAAAAATAAAATTGATAATTGATAAAAAGGCTATTAACATAAAACAAGATAAGCTTATCCAAGATGATGGGACATGGACGTACATGATCCTCACATTTTCACCTTGTAGATAATCTGGTGGAGATAAAAGTAATGAAAAAGTCAATCCAATAAGTATCAATAAAAATAAAATTGAATTAAAAAATTTAATAAGGTTATCTACTAAAAAATAGATTTTACTAAAACTAAACATTCTATTTAATTACTACAGTATTTATTCTATGTGAAGGTTCATTTTTGCCTAACTGAGAATTGAGAGGGAGTTAAGAAGTATGAATAATTCTCAATTAGGCTCAAACAATATAAATATAATTTAGATTCTTGGCATAGATTTGAGCTAATAATGTTAAATTTAAGGCGAAACGAATAGATCTAATTTGATGGCTTAAAATAACACGAACCTTTTTTCCCTTCAAAAATTTCCTCAATCAAAGGATGCTTAACTGGCTCATTAGAGTTGTCGATTAGAAGGTTTTGTTCTGAAACATATGCTTCGTAAGTCACATCATTACTCTCAGCAAGCAAATGGTAGAAGGGCTGATCCTTCCTTGGTCTTACATCTTTTGGTATAGACTGATACCACTCTTCAGAGTTATTGAATTCAAAGTCAACGTCATAAATAACTCCTCTAAAATCAAAATGTCTGTGCTTAACTACTTCACCAATAGAAAATTTGGCTATATTTTTGTTTATCATTATTCAAAACATAAATATTTTTAAGTTAAAATCAATATATAATTTTTACATACGAAATTTTTATGTTAAAAATATAATGTGAATAAGTCTTTATTAAAGTTTTTAACAGACTTTGGGCCACTAGTGATTTTCTTCTATTTTTATAAATCTAGTGGAAACAATTTGATTGTTGCTATTCCGCCACTCATAATATCCACCTTGATAGCTGTTGTAATCGTTTATTTTTTAGACAAAAAAATTCCAGTTATACCTTTAGTCGGGGCAGTTATAATATCCATTTTTGGTTTTTTAACAATATACTTCGACAATGCAATTTTTATTTATTTAAAGCCAACAATAGTAAATTTTTTATTTGCAATAGTTCTAATAGTTGGAAAAAGAATTTTTAAAAAGAATTTTTTAAAAATTATGCTTAATAACGCAATACAGCTTAATGATGAGGGATGGGATAAATTAAATTACAGATGGGCTACATTTTTTTTATTTTTAGCTTTTCTAAATGAATTGGTATGGAGAACTCAAACCGAAAGTTTTTGGGTAAGTTTTAAAGTTTGGGGTATTTTGCCTTTGACTATTATTTTTACAGCTTCACAATTGCCATTAATTAAAAGGTATAAAATATGAGAGATCTAAAATTAGTTGTGAATAATAAACAAAGAAAAAGAGATGAAAAAATCTTTTTTGTTAGAAAAGAATTTAAAACCATTTTAAATTTATATGCTCGGATGGTCTCTAATGGAAGCTGGAAGGATTACAGTCTTTCTTCAAGTTATAAAGAAGTTTCATTTGATGTATATCAAAGATCTTCGGAAAAGCCATTTTTAAGAATTTTAAAAAACTTAAGCCCTAAAAGTATAAATGAAAAATATTTGATTAAAGACAAAAATGGAAATGTGATACAAAAATCTGAGAGTCTTGGGTTATTAATAAATAAAACTAGTTGGAATAATTTGAAATTGGTTAAGTAATTATCTTCTCTGTCCAAAAAGTCTTAGCAACATAATGAACAAATTAATAAAATCTAAATAAAGAGTTAAAGCTCCCATAACAGCTTTTTTTCCAATAAGCTCGCCGCTATCACTTGCTAAATACATATTTTTGATTTTTTGAGTGTCATAAGCTGTTAATCCTACAAATACTAAAACTCCAATTATAGATATAACAAAATACATCATTGATGATTTTAAAAAAATATTCACTAAAGATGCAATTATAATTCCAATAAGACCCATCATTAAAAAAGAGCCTAGCTTAGTAAGATCTCTCTTTGTTGTGTAACCATAAATACTCATTGCTCCAAAAGTACCTGCAGTTATAAAAAAGACTCTGGTAATACTAGCTCCGGTATAAATTAAAAAAATTGATGAGAGTGAAGCGCCCATTAGAGCTGCGAAAATCCAAAATACTGTTTGGGCTTTTGAAGCGCTCATTTTCGCGATTCCAAAACTCATATAAAAAACTATTCCGAGAGGTGCAAGCATAACCACCCACATTAATGGCGAGTTGTAAAGAGAGTTACCAAAATTTGTTAAGCCTAATATTTCTCCACTTGGACCAGATACTACAGACATCTTAAAAAGAAATAGAGCCACAAAACCAGTAAGTAAAACCCCAGATGCCATATAATTATAAACTTTAAGCATATAAGATCTTAATCCCTGATCAATTATTGCTTCAGAAACTCCAGATCTTGTTGCGGAACTTTGTTTGTTAAAAACCATAAAGCTAATATATGAACTTTTAATAACTTTTCAATAGGCAATTTTTGCATTAAAAAAACATAAAAAATTGCATTAATTTTATGAAATTTAAAAAATTAGGAAATACTGATCTAGATGTAAGCTTAATTTGCCTAGGAACAATGACATGGGGAACTCAAAACACTGAAAGAGAGGCTTTTGAGCAAATGGATTACTCTTTGGATAAAGGAATAAATTTTTTTGATACAGCTGAACTCTATTCTGTCCCTCCTACTCCAGACTCTTACGGTAAAACAGAGGTAATGATCGGTAATTGGTTTGAAAAAAGAAAAAACAGAGATAAAATAATTTTAGCCTCTAAAGTAGCTGGTCCAGGCTGTGACTGGATTAGAGGTGGAGGAAATAACTTCTCAGAAAAAAAATTAGGTGAAGCTATAGATGATAGCCTAAAACGTTTGAAAACAGATTATATAGATCTTTATCAATTACATTGGCCTGAAAGATCTACCAATTGTTTTGGTAAGAGAGAGTTTTCTATAAACAAAAATGAGGGGGAGTGGAATGATTTTGAGTCAATTCTAAAGTCTTTGGACAAATTTATAAGAGTTGGAAAAATTAGATACATAGGTTTATCAAATGAAACACCTTATGGATTATCTAAGTATTTAGAATTATCAAAAAATAAAAAACTACCAAGAATGATGTCAGTTCAGAATCCTTACAGCCTTGTTAACAGGACTTATGAAATAGGAATGTCAGAAATTTCTATTAGGGAAAAATGTGGGTTGCTTGTTTACTATCCTTTGGCAGCAGGAGCACTCTCAGGAAAATATAAAAATGGTCAAAAGCCTAAAAATGCAAGAATGAGTCTGTTTAAAGGCTGGGACAGAATGTTAAATCCTTTGGCGATGAAAGCATATGAAGAGTATGAAAAATTAGCGAAAGAAAACAATATAACTATGGTTCAGCTTGCGCAATCATTTGTTAACTCAAGACCATTTGTAACAAGTAATATAATTGGTGCTACTACTATGGATCAACTAAAAGAAAACATTGGTAGTATCGAAATTGAGTTAAATCAAGATACATTAGATAAAATCAATTTAATTCACAATAATAATCCTAATCCTGCTCCTTAATTCAAACCATTGAATTAAATTCTCTTTAGTATTAAAAGAACAATATGGATTTAAAAAAAATTTTTTTTGTTTTTTTTTTCATAGTGTTTACTAGTTCAGTTTTTGCAAATATTCCAAGATCGATAGGGAAATATAAAAACTGGGAGAGTTATACAATTCAAACTGATAAAGGGAAAATTTGTTTTGCTCAAACAAAACCAGTAAAAAGATCACCGAGCTCAATTAAAAGAAAAGAGTCAAGAATTTTTGTTAGTTTTAGACCTAACGATAATATTGTTGATGAAGTAAGTGTGACAAGCGGTCATAATTATAAAACTTCATCGGTTACAGGAAAGACAGGAAAAAATAATTTTTCCTTTTTTTCACAAAATGATTTTGCTTGGCTTTTGGATGAAAAAGAAGAAAAAAGTTTGATTAAAATCATGAAGAGAGCAACTAGTCTTATGATAATTGCTAAAACTACTGATGGTGCAGAGACTACAGATCATTATTCAATGATGGGGTTCACAAAAGCTTACAACACAGCGAAAAAAGTTTGTAACTAATGAAAAAAATTGTTTTAGCCTACTCCGGAGGTTTAGATACCTCAATAATACTTAAATGGCTTCAGATTAACTATAAAGCAGAAGTAATCGCGTACACTTCTAACATAGGGCAAGACTTAAATAAGAAAAAAATAATTCAAAATGCAAAAAAACTTGGGGTAAAAAAAATTATAATTGAAGATCTAAAAAATATTTTTGTTAAGGACTTTGTTTTTCCTATGATAAGAGCACACGCGGTTTATGAAGGTGTTTATTTGTTAGGCACTTCAATCGCAAGACCCCTGATTGCAAAAAGACAAATTGAAATTGCAAAAAAATTTAAAGCCTTTGCTGTTTCTCACGGAGCAACAGGAAAGGGAAATGATCAAGTAAGATTTGAACTGGGTTACGCTTTTTTTGGAAAAAAAATTAAAGTGATAGCTCCGTGGAGAGAATGGAAACTACAATCAAGATCTGATCTTATCAAATATGCAAAAAAATATAACATACCAATACCAAAAGATAAAAAAGGAGCTCCTCCATTTTCAGTTGATGATAACTTATTTCATGTTTCTACTGAAGGTAAGGTTCTTGAAAATCCTAGAAATGCAGCTCCAGAAATTATTTTTCAAAAAACTATTTCTCCCGAAAAAGCAAAGAATAAACCAATCAAAATTAAAATTGGTTTCAAAAACAGTGACCCTGTTTCTATAAATGGGAAAAAATATAAACCTGAAATTCTTTTAGAAAAATTAAATAAAATTGGTGGAGTTAATGGAGTTGGAAGAGTTGACTTGGTAGAAAACAGATTTATAGGAATAAAATCAAGAGGTGTTTATGAAACTCCAGGTGGTACAATTCTTTACTTCGCCCATAGAGCGATCGAATCTGTAACCTTGGACAAAGAGACAATGCATGCAAAAGAGAGAGTTATGCCTCAATACGCTGAGCTAGTTTACAATGGATACTGGTTTTCAAAAAAAAGATTAAATCTTCAAAAAATTGTTGATAAAAAAAGAAATAAGGTAAATGGAGAGGTGGTTCTTAAAATTTACAAAGGAAATATTACTATCTTATCTAGAAAAACTAAAAACAAAGCTTACTCTCTTAAAAAAGTTTCTTTCGAAGAAAATAAAACATTTAGAAAATCTGTTATTGAAAAATTCATAAAATTTCACTCAAAACAATTACATAAACTGTAAAAATTTGTTAAAAGATTAGTATGAATGCAACGATTCGAAATATTCAGCTAGTAGCAGTTCTAATAGTTTTAGCTGCAACTGTAATAGCATTTTTTTTAGAAATTCATGAAATGTATGAAAGTAAAGACATTAATTTAGCTGATTTGTTGCTTATGTTTATTTATATAGAAGTTATCGGATTGGTTAGATCTTACTGGGAAACCAGATCAGTGAGAATATCTTATCCAATGATTATAGCTATTACTGCTTTAGCCAGATTCATTATTCTTCAAGACAAAGATCAAGACCCGACTAATTTAATTTACATATCTCTTGCAATTTTAATTGTTGCAACTGCAACTGTAATTATAAGATTTAGAAATAGTAAAATTCTTAAATTGGACTCTTCCAAACATAATGAGCTTTAAAACATTCTAGGGTATTACTTAGTAAACAGGCTATTGTCATAGGACCTACTCCTCCTGGAACTGGAGTAATTGCTTTAGCTTTTTTTACAATCTTTTTAAAATCAACATCGCCCACTATTTTATTTTTTACTTTATTTATTCCAACATCAATAATAATTGAATTTTTTTTAACCCAGTCTTTTTTAACAAGGTTTGGAACTCCAACTGCGGCAACAAGTATATCTGCTTTAACGCATTGAGCTTTTAAATTTTTAGCTTTAGAGTGAACAATTGTAACTGAGCAATTTTCCTTCAAAAGTAATTGGGCCATAGGTTTGCCATTTAAATTTGATCTACCAATTATCACAGCGTGCTTTCCGATTAAGTTTTTTTTTACACTTTTGATTAATTTTAAGCATCCTAAAGGTGTACAAGGAATAATGGCACTATATCCAGATGCTAAATTTCCAACATTAATTGGGTTGAACCCATCTACATCTTTTTTTGGATCAATGGAGTTAATGATTCTTTCTTTTCTTATATGTTTAGGCAAAGGAAGTTGAACTAAAATACCTGAAACATTTTTATTTTTATTTAATTGATTGATTTTGGCAATAATTTTTTTTTCTGAAATATTTGAAGGATATCTAATGATTTCTGATTTTATTCCAACTTCTTTAGCCATTTTTTCTTTGTTTCTAACATAAATTTGGCTTGGCAAATAATTTCCGATTAAAATTACTGATAACTTTGGTATTTTATTTGTTTTTCTTTTTAAAGAAATAATTTCTTTTCTGATTTTTTCTTTTAGTTTTTGAGATTGTGTCTTACCGTTTATAATCATTTTAAAATAAAGAAGGTGCTAGAAATTCAAACACCAAATTTCTTATAAACATTAATAATAAGATTAATATAATTGGAGAAATATCAATAGAACCAAAATTTGGGATAAATCTTCTTATAAAATTCAGGGGCTTGGCAGTTAATTTGTAAGAGATATCAAGAACGGAATAAACAAACCTATTTCCAGTGTTTATTACATTAAAAGCAACAAGCCAGCTCATAATAGCATTTATAATTAGAACCCAAATATATAGAGAAACAACATTATCAAAGAGGATTAAAATCGATTTCATGTTGCTTTCTCCACGTATATTGATGTACTTGGGAATGCAAAAGAGGCTTTATTTTTTTCAACTATGTTTTTTATTTCAAAAGCTAGTCGATCTTTAACACTCAACCACTCTTTGTAATGAGAGGTTTTTGTAAAACAAATTAATCTTATATCTATTGAGCTAGCAGCAAATTGATCAATTTTAACTGATAGTAATGTTTCTCTAGATTTAGTAAAGTCTTCACTAGATTTTATATATTCCTCAATTTCTTTTTTGATGTTTTTAAGTTGAGAAGAGTTTGTTCTGTATTCTAGTCCTATAATCCAATTTATTCTTCTGTTAGTAATTTGAGTATTATTAATAACTGCCTTTTCTGCAAACTGAAAATTTGGAATTGTAGCAAGAGATTTGTCAAATCTTCGTACAACAGTAGATCTAAAACCAATACTTTCTACTATTCCCTCAATTACTCCTTCGACATAAATCCAATCTCCAACCTTAAATCTTTTTTCTACCAAAACAAGAATTCCAGAAATCAAATTTTTAAAAAGATCCTGCGCGCCCAAAGCTACTGCAACACCAAATAGACCAAGCCCAGCAATGATTGGCCCGATTTTTATACCCCACAATTCTAATACTGCTGCAGCTCCCAAAATAAAAATTAAAATTTTTACAGCTTTAATAATCCAATCAATTAGATCTTTTGAAAGTAAATCACCAATTGATTTTATTAAAACAGACAGTGGTCCTATTGCTTGATGAAAAGTCCAAAAAATTAAAATAGTTATAAGCGAGCGATTTAATTTATCCAGAAAAATTAATCCTTCACCTTCAACAGTAAGGTAAGTTGTAGATATAAAAAAACCTAAGACAATAGGAAAAAATTTTGCCGGTCCCTCCATGGAACTTACTAAGGAATTATCAAATTTGTTACTAGATTTAGAAACATATTTCTCCAATCTTTTGACCACAAATTTTGCAAATACTCCTCGAAGAAAAAGGAAAAATAAAAATATAACTAGAGCAATTAGAATCTCCGAAATATTAACACCTGAAATACCATCATTCCAAACGTCTAAAAATAAAACTTTAAATTTTTCTAATGTTTCCATTACTTATTATATTTTTCTAATTCAAGAATTTCATCACCCGTATTGAAAATCTCTATTTTATTCCAACCTGCATTTTTA
>MDTD01178805.1_pt1 | contig 20050 bp, 14 predicted proteins | sample 811221 | NCBI WGS metagenome assembly MDTD01 (sample SAMN05326646, study PRJNA326480) | marine metagenome | isolation source: seawater | place: Pacific Ocean: South West | collected 2011
AAGGCAGGATGGTCTGGCATTTCATTGGTCATTGATCAACTCCAGGAGGGACGATGCGGCCATCGATTGGCCACCTACATGTCTATTCAAATCGATTGTCGCTTCGATAACAAGTCATTAATGCGATGAACCCGGCCACAGCCATGAATTGGCCTTCTCGACGGACCGGGCATGAATGATGATGGGCACCTCGGATGGAACATGCATGTTGATCAAGCCCCCCACGAGGCCCCCATCCAGAAGGCCTGAACCCATCGAGACGCATTGGATCTGCCCAGAATCCGCCAGACGGAAGTCCTCCAGAATCACCGCTCCGCATGACTGACCGATGAACTCGAAAAGTCTTTCCATGTGATCAGCGTAGGCAGCGACCATGGAGGGGACGAGAATCGATGTCGGGGACAACGCCAATCCGCAGGGCGGAAGCTCCGGCTCGGATGAACAGAGCCAGTGTCGGCAGGCCGGTGCATCCGCGAGCACATGCCGATGATGAGGCCGCAACAGCATCCCGCCGCCGACATCGCCAACCCGTTTGCGAAGGAACTCCCATCCATCGCTGCCCCAGGGGATGGCCCCTTCCGACTCCCCGGAGAAGAAGATCTCGATGATGGACTCCTCGGAGGCCCTGATCGTTGATATGGGCACCTCCGGTCCATGGAGACGCATCGACACCTCTGCAAGCTGAACAGTGCCCGTCGCCCAGCCGCCGGAACGGTCATCACCAGTCACGAGAAGGGAGTGCCCGCAAGGACCTTTCATCACACCCCCCTGGTCTTCGGATCCCAGATGAACTTGTGCATCTGAAGCTGCATCCGGACGGGAAGACGATCTTCAAGTATCCAACTCACGAGTTCCGCGGGATCGAGCCCTTCACAGCCCGCTATGTCCCGACCACTTTCCTGCTGGAAAGCCGGTGACACGAGAACCGTATCGACTCGATCCGAGAGGTCGTATTGCTGCACGACCTGCTTCATCCAGTCGTAGTCGGCACGATCCACCAGCACGAACTTGACCTCATCACGCTTCCTGAGATGCTCGATATTCCCCCAGTGGACCCGTTCGGATTCGCCACTGCCGGGAGTCTTGATGTCCAGAATGCGAATGACCCGCTCGTCGCAGACCGAGATGTCATGCGCCCCCGCCGTCTCCACCAGAACCGTGTGACCAAGATCGCACAGCCTGGTCATCATCGGATGGACGGCCGGCTGGATCAGTGGCTCGCCACCGGTGACCTCGACCAGCGGACAGCCGATCGAAGTGACTTCCTCGACCACCTCGTCGACCATTCTGGCCTTCCCCTCTCGAAAGGCGTATTCGGTGTCGCAGTAGTGGCATCGCAGCGGACAACCCCTCAGTCGGATGAAGACGCAGGGCAGCCCGGCCCAGGTGGATTCCCCCTGGACACTGTGAAAGACCTCATTTATCAGGACCTGATCAGCTGGCACAGGTCGATGATAGGCCTTTCACTCGCACATGTCCCGTTCGCCCGCTATCCTCTTGGACTTACCCAAGCGCGAGTGGCGGAATTGGCAGACGCGCCAGCTTGAGGTGCTGGTGGGAGTAAAATCCCGTGGAGGTTCGAGTCCTCTTTCGCGCATTTTCAGGTGGCCAGGATTGATCCTCCGGGCCGCCCCGGAAGCCCTCTTCGGAGGGCATGGGCACGATCACATCCTGCGTTCCATGTCACGCTGGGCGTCGCGGGCCTTTATGGCCTGTCGCTTGTCATGCTGCTTCTTGCCGGTGCCCAGGCCGATGAGCATCTTAACCCGTCCATCGACGAAATACATCTTCAAGGGGACGATGGTCTTTCCTCGTTCCCGAGTCATGTTGGCCCATTTTCGGATTTCCCGCTTATGAGCGAGCAGCACCCTGTTCCTCACCGGTTCGTGCTGCACGGCTGAACTGGCTGGTGGATACTCCGCGATATGGACACCATGCAGAAGGAGCGACAACGGCTCCAGTGACGCATGAACATACCCCTCTCCAAGACTGACCTGGCCATTGCGAACCGATTTGACTTCGGTCCCGGTGAGCTTCACTCCACACTCCAGCGTGTCGGAGATGAGATAGTCGTACCTCGCCTTCCTGTTCTGGATGAGCGGCTCGTTGCTTTCTTTCAGTTTGGATTTCTTGGAGGCCATGAGGTTTGTTCTTCGCCTGCATTCTCTCAACTGTGATGCATCAATGCCAGACGGTATCCTCTTTGGCAGACGGAAGCGTTCCTCATGGCCCCAAAATCACTGCTTGAAATCATCTGCTCGATCTGCCTCGTCGCCATCGTGGTGATGCTCGGCCTTGGAAGACTGGCCTTCATTCTTCCTCCGCTGGACTGGTTCAGCCATTTCCCGGCCACCGCCCTGATCGGATCGGTGATCCTGACGGCGATTCTGGCCGTGACCAGATGCTGGCGAGCGTGTTGGCTTGGCTTCGCGACGATGGTGTTCTCGGCCCTTCTGCTGACTGCTCCCTACCTCGGATCAAGCAGGCACCCCGCGGGCCTGAAGGCGGCCAATCTGGTGATCGCGGCCGGCAATGTCCTGGTCTCCAACATCCATCTGGACGAGGTCGTCGACAGCCTCCCCGATGCGGACGTGATCGCCTTGATCGAAACGTCCAGTGCCTGGAAGGGCATCCTTCCTTCGCTGGAGGAACGCTGGCCACGCCACTGGAGCGATCTTCGAGACAACCCATTCGGCATCAGCGTGCTCACAAGAGCACCCGTGCAATCAAGCGAGTGGATCATGCTCACGCCCGGCGGCTACCCGGCATTCAAGCTCGAGATCGATGTCGATGGCATGCCCGTCACCGTTCTGGCCGTGCATGCGATGTCGCCCCAGTCACTGCACATGCTTGAAACTCGAGATGCGCAACTCGCGATGCTCACCGATCTCATACGGGAGATACCCGGCAATCTGATTCTCATTGGCGATCTGAACGCCTCTCTGTGGTCCTCGAGCCTCCTGAAACTCATGCATGAAACCGGCCTTCGAAGCACTCGTGCAAACATGGGATTCAAGGGCGTCAACTCAGGAACCTGGCCTACTCAGGCACCAGCCATCATGAGACTGCCGATCGATCATTGCCTGGTTCGTGGAAACATAGAGCCGGTCGCCATGAACACCTTCATGATCCCGGGCGCCGATCATCTTGGGATACAGGTGGAGCTCGCGGTCCATGATGCGGCCGATCAGCCGCCCGCTCGTCGGAGCAGATGGAAGGAACCCTCGCCTCCCTGGGCGATGTTCTGGAGATATCCCGAACGTGACCACGATACGCGGCCCTGAACCTCTCAGGCGGCCCGCCCCATCATGTGTCCGGCAGCCGTCCGCATCATGACTTCCACATTACTCGTCTTGGCGGCGTACATCGCCTCGTCCGCATGATGCACCAGCTCCTCGGAGGAGGTTGGTGACGAGAGGTCGCGATGACCTATGCCGATGCTTATGCCGGGGCTGATCTCGCCCAGCTGCAACCTCTGCATGCGGGCATGGAAGGTCTCGGCGATTCGATTGGCGACACGACGACACGCATCGAGATCGGTATGGGGCAGCAAGACGCAGAACTCGTCACCTCCGAATCTTGCCGCGACATCGATTTCACGACAGGCATACCGAAGCATGTCGCCGACTGCCTTGAGCACCTCGTCGCCCTGCTGATGACCGAGCGAGTCATTCAACGCCTTGAATCCATCGAGATCGATCATCATGAAGCCCAGGGATAGGTCGTGGCGCTCCGCCTCCGCCCAACGACCTTCCAGCATGAGGTTCAGCCATCGCCGATTCACTAGACCGGTCAACTCGTCGGTTCTCGCCGTCACCTCGAGCTGACGTATGGACCGTTCCAGCTTTCGGTTGGTGACGGCCAACTCGGACATCGATCGAGACAGGTTCTCCTGCAGCTGCTCGTTTTCACGACGAAGAACCCGGTGGGCCATCGCCTTCTCAACCGCCAGTGGAACAGTGACCATTTCATGCCCCGTGGCAAGAAGGAACTCGACCGCCCCGCAGCGAATGGCCTCCGCCGCGAGATCGACATCACCTGCTTCACCGACAACCACCACGGGCATGTCGGGCACAGTGCCTCTCACGTAGGCCAGCACGTCGATCGCCGTCGCGTCCGGAAGCGATGCCGAGGTGAAGATCATGTCGAATTGCTGCATCGGCAGAGCGTGCAGCAATGAAAGCGTATTGACGACTTCGCATCCTGCCAGTTCATGCAGCTCTCTCGAGCCTCTGGCAGGCGCGGCATCCGAGCGTCGGCCTGCTTCCTTGGCGAATCGATCAGAAACAAGAGCCGAGATGATCGCCTGCGAAAGCCCCTCCGCTGCGCAGGCAATCAGAATCCGCGGACGCCTCGGGCCCCCCGGCCCCTGATGCGATTCGCGGTCACTCGGATCTGTTTGATGATGACTTGCCATGTTGTCCGCCTCCAACGACATGTCCCTCTGACCAGGAAGAACTCCCAGCCCTAGTACTATCTATTCAGAAACAGGCACAGGCATTCAAGATGTCTTCGATCAGGGCGTGAATATCGGCCCTGAAGCCGCACAGACCGTACAGGCGGAATCAGCTTCCATGAAACCGACCCAACGCGACCGTGGCCTCCTCAGGATCGGTCGTCACGAAGCCCGGAATGGCCGCATACAGCACCTTGCCGGCATCCCCTGACCGCTCACCCTCCAGACAGGCCCTTGTCAGCTGGGCGATCTCGGAGGGATCCATGGCCTTGGCCGGTGGTAATTGCGAATCGTCGACCAGGGATCGAAGCATCTCGGTCTCGACCGCACCCGGCGCTATTGAGTAGGCCTCGACACCGGACCCGGCGGCGTCCACGTCAATGGCCCGCGTCATTCCATCCAGAGCCGCCTTCGTCATTCCGTAGGCGCCGTTTCCTGGAAATGGTCCCAACACCGCCATCGAGGAGATGTTGACTATCCGACCCCCCGATTCGAGCAGATGCGGCCAGGCTTCCAGAACCAATGCCGCAGGGCCGAGAACATTCGTCTTCCAGAGATCCGTCAACTGACCCATGGTCCATGACGGAAAAGGCATCAGCCCCCCACCAGCCGCATTGTTGACGATCCCATCAAGCCGCCCGTACCGATCCATCGCGTTGGCAATGACTCCGGAGACTTCATCATGTGACGAGACATCTGCAACCAACGGCACCACCGATCCAGATGACGATTCGCACAGGGATGCGGTATCGATCAAAGGCTGCTCCCGGCGACCGACGACCAGACAATCGAATCCCACTGATGACAGCAGCTGGACGATGGCCCGGCCGATGCCACTGCCACCTCCAGTCACGATGCACGATCTCGCTCGCATGGCCATGGTCATTCACCCCAGGATTCGCACCAGATCGTTGTAGGTGACCATGATGAAGACAGTTCCAATCAGAAGCAGCCCGACGAGTGCCGCCGCATTCTGAAAACCCGGTGATGGCGGACGGCCCTTGATCTTCTCGTAGACGAGATTCAGGAAGAGTCCGCCGTCGACGATCGGTAGTGGAAGGAAGTTGACCACGGCGAGATTCACGCTGATGAGCGCGAGGAAGAAGAGGAGGAAGGTGAAGCCCTTGTCCACGATCCTCGACCCGAGGTGCACGATCCCGACAGGGCCTTGCAGCTGCTCGACGCCGACGCTTCCACGGAAGAGCCTGTCCAGAGTCAGGTAGGTCTGGATCATGAAGGTGATGGTCTCGTTGACACCCATTTCAATGGCCGTGATCGGATTGCCACCGGAACTTCGGATGGTGTAGACGGGATCGAAAATCCCACCAGGCAGCTCGGCCTCATAAGTCATGTCGACCAGTCCCGAGCATTCATCGCCTGCAAGCGATACCCGAATCGAACGAATCTCACGACCCGGAGTCGGATTCTCGAAATCGATGACGACTTCATCGCCTGTATTTGAAGCTACCGCTTCGAAGAAATCATCCCAGTTCTCGATCGACTTTCCTTCAACCGAGACAATCCTGGAACCCGGCACTATGCCCGCCTTGGACACCTGAGTATCGATCTTCTCGAGCTTGCCTTCATTCCGCACATCGCAGTCGATCGCGGTGATCGGCTGGGCCACGTAGGGAACATCCCATGCCTGACCAACACTGATACCGAGTCTGGGCTCGGGTTTCAGAAGTCCGATCGCCTGTATCTCTGCCTGAACAGACTTGCGTTTACCTTCCCGTATGACCGTGATATCGATCGAACCGGGACCATGATCCGCGATCACCCGGAGGAACTGCGATCGCCTGGGCGCCTGGACATCGCCAGCTCGCAGAATAACGTCGCCTGGCTCGAGCACCCCCTTGTTGGGATTGCCTTCAGTCATCCCATTGATCTGTACAAGTGGAACGAGTCCAAGAAGACCCTCGACGATCTCGCGACTATCCGCTGGCCTCAGTACAGGCCAGGCAGGAGAAGGCTTCATGCTGACGTCGACAACCCCGGAGCCGTCACGCCACCGAGTGACGACCGCCTCGGATGAAGCCCGATCCATGCTGGACTGGAACTGGGCGTAGCTGTCGATCGGTTTTCCATCCACTTCAATGACGGACATACCGGGCCTGAGCCCCTGAGACCACAATCCGGTCGTTTCCAGTATCGAGGCGACGACCTCATAGGCTTCGCTGCTGTCGCTTCCGGCCAACGTCGTGGAGGAGGCCGGTGCCACACCAATGGCCAGCACACCTGCCGCTTCGTTCTTGACGGGCGTCACCATGAATGGCAGCAGCGAGTCATGATCAGGCCGTTCGACTATGACTTCGATCGGTTCATCCGGGCGCGCCATGGCCACACCGATAGTGGCGTCGAGGAACGTGGGAACCACCCGGCCATCCAACTCGACGATACTGTCGTCGGGCTGCAGCCCGATCATGCCTTCGGCCTCGCCCACCCCGACCGCCAGTGAAGCCGGCGAACCGACCTGGACGACACCGATCGTAGGCGCCTCGAATCGGACACCGATCGAGAAGACGATCACGAACAGGATGGCGGCGAAGATCAGGTTCATGATCACGCCTGCGCTGACCACGATCATCCGCTTCCAGATGGCTGTCTGATTGAAACTTCTTTCTTCGGTTGAACTCGATGCGGGGGCCAGATCATCCTGACCGAGCATGCGTACGAAACCACCCAGCGGCAACCAACGAATCGAATATTCGGTTTCACCGATGCCGTGATCGACCAATGCCTGATCACTCAACTGCCGTGGATCCAGACCGGTCTTCTGCTTGACCCTGGAGGTCGTGGAACCGAGCGTCCAGCCGATCCCCTTTCGCCACGAGATGATCGGCTGACCGAATCCGATGGCGAACGCCTCGGTCCTGATATTGGACCATTTGGCTGCAAGGAAATGCCCGAGCTCATGAACAAATATCAGGATCCCGAATCCGAGGACGATGAGCAGTATGCTTGCCAATCCGGTGATGAAATCCATTACTTGTTCTCACCCATGGTGGCAGGCCGATTCATCAATTCACCAATTCGTTCACGAACCAATGCTCTGGCCGCAGCATCGGCCCCCTCTATATCGGCAAGTGAATGAACTTCCTGTGCAGGAATGCCGTCAAGTGCTTCCCTAACGAGGTCGTGGATACCCCCGAACAGAATCTGCCTGTTGAGAAACGCCTCGACGGCCACTTCGTTTGCGGCATTGAAGACCGCCCCCGCCGTGCCCCCTCTTTCGATGACCTCATGGGCCATTTTCACGGGAGGAAACACGTCATGGTCCAGCTGTTCGAATACGAGCGACTGCAGCGATTCCCAGTCCATCCGGTCCGAACAACCCTCCATCCTGTGTGGCCAGGTCATGGCGTACTGGATCGGGGTCTTCATGTCGGGCGGCCCCATCTGGGCCAGCACCGACCCATCCACATACTCGACGAAGGAATGGACGATCGACTGGGGATGGACGATCACCTCGATTCGATCGGAGGAGAGGCCGAAGAGCCAATGTGCCTCGATGACCTCAAGCGCCTTGTTCATCATGGAAGCCGAGTCGATGCTGATCTTCTGACCCATGTCCCAGGTCGGGTGAGCCAACGCCTCCTCGGGTGTCGCGTTTCGAACCGTTTCCTGATCCATGCCTCGGAACGGGCCGCCGGAAGCGGTGATCACGATTCGCCTGATCTCCTTATCCGAATCGCATCCCCGAAGACATTGATAGATGGCATTGTGTTCAGAATCCACCGGAATCAGATGCACCCCACGCTCGGCGGCCCGAGGCATCACGATTGATCCGGCCGCAACGAGCGTCTCCTTATTGGCCAATGCGATGTCGCAACCCGCATCGATCGCCGCCATGACGGCGTCTATACCCGCCGAACCGACGATAGCCGCCACGACCAGATCGCCTGGACGGGCTATGGACTCGACGAGATCTCTGGCAGAACCGGCGCCGGCATGCAACGTGCCATCGAACTGGAGACCCGAAGCCACTTCGGCATCGGCAAGGGAGATGTCACGGACACCGAATTCCTTCGCCTGCTTGAGCAGCTCGTCGCCTCTGGTACCCGCACCGAGACCGACCAGCTCGAATTCGAGCTCCGGAAGATCTCGCATGTGACGCAGAACATCAAGGGTGCTCTGGCCAATCGAACCGGTTGAACCAAGAAGGATGACCCGTCTGGAAACCTGCATCAGTCACGTTCCTCAGCACGGGATTTGGCGTCAACAGTCGAAATTCCGCGACGTGATCCGTACAGCCTTCTGGGTTTCGGCTTGGCTTCCGCCTCCTGGGAAGCCGGCGCGGCCTTGTCACCATCACTTGATACCACCGCCTTCTTGCGACGAGTGGTCTTCGATTTCTTCTTGGCCGGCTTTGGTTCGGAATCCGAGGAACCACCTTCCGAAGGCTGCTGGCCACTGGAGGCATCACCCGATTCGGACGAACCGCCGGAACGACGACGACGTCTGCGACGCCGCTTCTTGGTGGTACCGGCCTGCTCCTCCGGTGCGTGGGCAGAGTCGGATTCCGCTGATTCCTCGGTTGCCGTGGATGCCGGCTCATCACCCTCCGAGGCCTTGCTTCGACGACGACGGGAACGCCGCTTCTTCTTTGGAGCCGCCTCTTCCTGCGACGAATCCGAGGACACCTCGTTGTCGTCGCTGGATTCGGCGTCCGAATTCTCGCCGCTACCGGTCTGAGCCTCTTCTGTATTGCCTCGACCACGACCTCGACGACCTCTACCACCCCTTCGTCGTCTCCGCCGTCTGGGTTTGCCGCCGTCCTCTTCCTCGGCATCTTCAGGCTTGTACCAGCCTGTGATGATCTTCACCTGATCGCCGGTGACCATGGACATGTGGCTCTTCAACTCGAGATCACCCTGCGCATCCTCATCCAGCTCTTTGAACTTCTGGATGATCTCCTTGGCGGTCAAGCCAAGTTCCTTGGCAAGGACGTAGAGTCTGACCGGCTTGACCGGCCCCGTCTCCTTCGACTTCGACGAGGAACCCTTCTTCGATCGACCCTTCTTCTTCGCGGCCTCCTTGGCCTCGGCCTCTTCCTGACGATCGATCTCCTCGAGTTCCTTCGCGAGTTCACCTGACAAGGCGACAGCCGTAGCATCCGCCGCCGGTGCACTGCCACGACGACGACGACGGCGGCGGGATCGGCCCTGACCACCGTTCGATTCGAGCTGATCCTTGTCCGTCTCGAGCTCCTCGACCGTTGGCGGACTCTTCGAGGACAGCTTGCTCAGATCGAGATCCGAGTTCCGCCGGTCATAGGCGTAGTAATCCACTCGATCGATGGCGATGGCTTCACTGACCCTCACATCGAGGCTCTTGCTCAATCTCTCCTCTATCGAGTTGAGATGACGCCGCCTTGTCGAAAGCAGAACGGATGCCACCTTGGGCGACACCACGATCTCGACCCTGCCCACATCCTCATGATGAAGCAGATAGCCGACATGACGGACGATGTCCGCCGCGACAAGATCCGCTCCCATGATCTCACCATGACCACGACAGGTCGGACACTCGATGAAGCTGCCGCTTCGTATACCCGGACGCATCCTCTGTCGGGTCATCTCGAGGATTCCGAACTCGCTGATCTTCAGAATCGTTGTTCGAGCACGGTCCCTCTTCAGATTCTCCGCATAGCGTTCCTCGACCGTCTTTCGATGACTGGCATGTCTCATGTCGATCAGGTCGTGGATGATGAGTCCACCCATGTCCCGCAGTCTGAGCTGACGGCAGATCTCATCCGCCGCCTCCATGTTCGTCCGGAAGGCGTTGGTCTCACTGTCCCGCGCACTGCGGCTTCTGCCAGAATTGACGTCGATGGCCACGAGCGCCTCGGTCTGTTCGATGACAAGACGCCCACCACTGGGCAAGGGAACCTCGCTGGCCCTGATCAGTTCGATCTGCCGTTCGAGGTCGTAGGCATGGAACAGCGGCAGGGCCCGCCTGTAGAGAATCACCTTGGGAGCCGAACGGGGTGCAATGACCTTGAGGAACGCATTGCAACGTTCATACGCCGATTCGGAATCGACAACGATGGCCTTGATCGATGGTCGAAGCACATCGCGTATCGTCCTGATCAGGACATCCGACTCGGTGTAGAGCTCGCATGGCGTGCCGACGGTCTCGCCGCGGCGATCCATCATCTTCCACAACCTGGTCAGATACGCGACATCACGCTTGAGCTCCGCCTTGCTCCTGCCCATGCCGGCGGTACGGAGGATGAAGCCGAAATTGTCGGGCAGATCCAGCGTATCGAGGATCTTCCGCATCTCACGACGCTCATCCTCGTCCTCCACCCGCCTGGTGACGCCGACTCGATCCATGTGCGGCATCATCACCATCATTCGACCGGGTATTGAGATGTAGCTGGTCAGCGTCGGCCCCTTGGTGCCGATGCCTTCCTTCAGGACCTGGACGACGATCTCATCACCCTTCTTGAGCGCTTCCTGAATGGGAGGCCGGTCACGACGGGCGGTCTTTCGTCCGACATTCTCCTTGGCATCGCCATCGGGGAAATACCTGGGATGCAGATCCGAGATGTGGAGGAACCCACGCTGCGCATGCCCGAAATCCACGAAGGCAGCCTGGATGGCCGCCTCCACGTTCGTCACGCGTCCACGATAGACATTGCCCACCGAAGTCGCCGTCGACATGCGTTCAACGAAGAGTTCTTCAAGATGCCCGTTTTCGAGAATCGCGATTCGCGTCTCTTCACCGGGTACGTCATTGACAAGCATCAGCTCTTCTGGCTGTGTTGCCGTTTTCTTGGATGCCACAGAGGCACCTCTTTCCGGAGTTCCCTCACGACGGGCTGCAGTCAAGCTGCCTGCACCATCGGGTGCCTGGCCCGCGCAGAGCGGCCGGTCTCCCTCGATGGCGGCACAAGGAGGTCGAGCCCCCTTCAGTCGCTGGGTGGCCCGAGGTCTGGTTCATCCTGGAGACCCCGAGGGCCATCACAAGACTTCAAACCAGGGCCATGTTTTTCGTTAACCGAAGCCTTTAACCGGCGTTCCATCCACCGTCAGCTTCGGGCAATACTCGTGCGGTCTCAAGGCGCAGCACCCTCAGGATCCTGCGTTGGCTCTCAAACGCCCCCACTCTCCTTGCAAGCCGTTCACACTCTTCCAGCGTCACGCGGCGGATCAACTGCTTGACCCGGGGTATCTGGGAGGGCACGAGCGACAAGGACCGGAGGCCCAAACCAATCAATAGCATAGTGTAGGTGATATCACCCGCAATTTCTCCACAAAGGCTCGTATCGACCCCTCGACGCTTGGCAGCCCTTATTACGTTCTTCACAAGCCTGATAACAGCGGGATTTGAGGCCGAATAGAGGTTGGCGACCCGCTCATTGCTGCGATCCACGGCCACCGTGTACTGAATCAGGTCGTTCGTCCCGATTGAGAAGAAATCGACCTCCTTGGCGAATGTGGAGGCCATCAGAGCGGCGCTGGGCACCTCGATCATCATCCCGATGGGGATATCGCGAGGCACCTCGACACCTTCCTGCCGGAGATCCTCGGCGACGTCATCGAGCACCATGCGGGCCTGCTTCAATTCGGTGACGGTCGTGATGAGCGGGAACATAACCTTCAACGGACCGTGCACCGATGCGCGAAGGATCGCACGCAGCTGCCGCCTGAACATCGGAAGATGCTGCAGACTGTGCCGGATGCTTCTGAGTCCGAGGAACGGATTGCGTTCGGGCTCCAACGCCTGTTGCTGCGTGTGCTTGTCTGCGCCGAGATCCAATGTGCGGATCGTCAGAGGTCTGCCCTCGAGCATCTCGATCGCGTTCGTGTACTGGGTGAACAGCTCATCCTCGGTCGGCTCGGTGTCGTTGGTGAGATAGATGAACTCGGTCCTGTAGAGACCGACGCCTTCACCGCCATACTTCTTCAGCTGCTCGATCTCCCTTGGAAACTCGATGTTTCCAAGAAGCGTGATGTTCGTACCATCGAGCGTGACCGCATCAGCGGACGCTTCCTGAGCCGTCTCGCTTTCGAACTGGGCCATTCGGTCCCGAGCTTCATTGAACGAAGCCAGCGTCTGCTCATCGGGGTCGATGATGATCTGACCGCCGCGACCATCGAGTATGAGCAGGTCACCGTCGTTGACCTGCTCGGTGATGGCATGGCAACCGACCACAACCGGAATACCGATCGCGGCTGCGATGATTGACGTGTGGTCCGTTCGACCGCCGGCGTCCGTCGCGATGCCCACTACATGGTCTATGGCCATCGATGCCGCCTGTGTCGGGGTCAGTTCATGGGCAATGAGCACGACCGGCTCGTTCAGGCGTGAAAGACGTTCCTGCGAGCGCCCCATGAGATGGTCGAGCACTCGACGTTCCAGATCAAGAATGTCCCGCGACTTGTCACGGAAGACCTGGGATCCCATGGAATTGAACTGGTCGATGATCCGACTGAATGAGGATGCCACGGCGAAATCGGCGTTGGCCCCCTTTTCACCGATCTTCTCCCTGATCGGACCAAGAAGAGTGGGGTCCTGGAGCAGCCCGAGGTGGAATTCGAAGATCTTCGCCGCTTCCTTGCCAAGGTCACTGGCCGCCCGGTCGCGATCAGCCGCCAGATCGTTGGTGGCGGCCTCGAGCGCCTGCTCGAATCTTTCGAGCTCCCCCGCCCTTTCCTCGGGCGCCACACGATGATGCGGCACCCGCTGCCTGAATTGCTCCAGAACGAAAGCGCGGGCGATGGCTATGCCCGGTGCCACCGCTATGCCCTTGATGGTCTTCATGTGAATGGCGACACGATTCGTGTCGCTACTGGCTCCTGGCCTGAAATTGGTCAATACAGAGTATAGGAACCCTGAAGCGGAATCGGGCCATGCATTGCATGATCAACAAATACAGGGACTTACAGGCTCAGGAGATGCCTGCATCAGCCACTGGATCGGCATGATGCTGAACGACAGTGGTGTCTTCGTGATCCTTGGGGCGACCGAACCAGAGGAAATAGGACGCCTCACGGATGTCGTCGAGAATGAGGATTAAGCACGGAAGCATGAGAAGAATCAGAGCGGTTGCGGCGATCAGACCGAAGGCGATCGCGATGGCCATGGGAACGAGGAACTTCGCCTGGAACGACTGCTCGAGCATCAGTGGCGTCAGTCCAAGCACCGTCGTGATCGTCGTCAGCAGAATCGGCCTCAATCGCATGCCTCCGGCACTGATCAACGCCTCTCGAACACCAAGACCTTTCCTCAGTTCCGTCCTGTAGAAGTCCACGAGGATTAGGGAATCGTTCACCACGATGCCGCTGAGCGCAACGAATCCGATGATGCTCAGGAAGGTCAGCTCGTAACCAAGCAGCAGATGACCCCAGATGACTCCCACGAGCCCAAATGGGATCGCGGACATGACGGTAAGCGGCAAGCCATAGCTGCTGAAGAGCCAGGCCAGGATCAGGTAGATCAGAAGGATGGATGTGATGAGCCCGATCGGAAGACTCTGGAAGGCGTCGCTCTGACTCTCCTGTCGTCCCTTGAGACTCACGTTCAGATCGGGGAAGTCCTTGCGCCACTGATCGATCGGCAACGACGAAACGACCAGTTCCGGACTGAGCCCGTCGGCCGTTTCGGCCGTGACGTTCATCGACCGTGTGCGGTTCACCCGCTTGATGGCCGTGTAGCCCGAACCATCCGAGAGATCCGCCACTTCCAGAAGAGGCACGGCATTGCCTCCACTGCCGATCAGCCACATCTGTTCGATCGCGGCCAGATCGTCATCACCTCCGCCCGAGGACCTCACTCGGACATCGATGTCCTCACGCTCATCAGAAAACACATGGGCATCGATTCCATAGACCATCCCGCGAACCTGGGACGCGACATCAGAGACCGAGAAGCCAAGCGGCGCCGCCGAAGGCTTGAGTTCAATGTGAAGTTCACGCAGACCGTCATCGAGGTCATCGCCGATCTCATCGACACCGTCGAATTTCCTCAGGTCGGCCTTGATCACTTCGGCAAGCGTCATCATTCGATCAAGGTCGTCCCCATTGATGCGAATCGTGATGTCCTCCATGATCGGACCGCCGGTCATCTCCATGGTCGTCAGTCGATCGACACCTGGAACCTTGCCTTCAAGATCCGCCCGGATATTGGTCAAGACGGCCTGAGCGTTGAGATCACGGGTCTCCGCCGGCTCGAGTTCGAGAAAGATCTGCGAGATGTTCGTCGAGTAGCCCATACCGGCCCCCGACTCCATGCTGGTTGATATGCCCACAAGTGACAGCATCGACTTGATCTCATCCTGCGATCCCGACACCTCCTCGACCACCTCGGTGACCCGACGCGTATGGGACATGCCCGTTCCAGGCGGGAGCGTTATGTTCACCGCGACGCTTTCTGCATCGTCACTAGGAAGGAACGTGTATCCAACGCGCCCCCCCGCGACCATGCCGATCGAAAACACCAGGATCGCGAAGGCCACCGCCACCGTGAGATAGCGGAAGGCGAGCAGCTTTCTCAGAAGCCGACGATAGGCCGGTATGAGACGTTCATACAGCAGTCTGTCCCGCCAACCGCGAAAACCACTGGAACGATCCCTGCTCATTCCGGTCAGGCCGTGCCCCAGATGTCCGGGCAGCATGCCGAGACATTCAAGCAGACTCATGGCCAACGCAAGCGCCACGACCAGAGGCAGTGCCCCCATGAGATCGCCGACCATGCCCTTGAGGAACATCAGCGGAAGAAACGCGACGATGCTCGTGAGCACGGTCGCCACGACCGGCCACTGAACCTGAGAGGCGCCGTTGACCGCCGCATCCATAGGCTCGTCTCCCAGATCGTTGCGAGCCTGGATGTTCTCGGAAACGACGATGGCATCGTCCACGAGCAGTCCGATGACGATGATCAGACCGAACATCGTCAAGAGATTCAATGTGACGTCCAGGACCTGCATGAGGACCAGCGTGCCGCACATCGCCGTCGTGAGACCGATGCCGACCCAGAACGCGCATTTCCAGTTCAGGAATATCAGCAGCGTCAGGAACACCAGAATCGCCCCGTAGAACGCGTTCTCCGACAGCAGTGCAAGACGACCTTCCACGAAGCGGGCGAGATCCGTCATCGTGTCCAGCTGCACGCCCGGAGGCAAGGTGCCCCGCTGCTCGTACCCGAGTTCCCAGGCCTGCTTGATGGTTGGATTCAGGAGTAGATCGAAACTGGAGTGACCATGCGACTCGCCGCTTCGTCCCTTGACATAGGCGCGGACCATCCTCGCCATGAGCACGATGTCCTGACCACCGATCTTCGAGACAGTGAGGTTCGCAGCCGGCTTTCCTCCATAGCGGATTCGCACCGGCGAATCGACGAAGGTCTCCGATACCGTCGCCACATCGCCGACCGTCAGCACTTCCCCATCGGGCAGGGCCTTGACGACGATGTCGCGGATGGCGGCCGCCTGCTCGGGGACGCCCAGTGTCCGGATGCCGACCGTGCTCCCGGCACTGCGAAGTGAACCACCGGGGACCTCGGCCAACCATCGGCTGACGGCGTTGCTTACCTGAGGCAGGCTGATCCCGTGTCGTATCAGTTCGCTTGTGTCCGGTTCGACGGCCAGTTCATAGTCACGCACACCACCGGTTCTCACCTCGCCCATTCGCGGAAGGCTGCGAAGATCGTCTCGGATGTTCCGAACCGTGCGCTTGAGGACCTCCTCGTCCACGTCCCCATACGTCAGCAGCATGATCACCGGAAGCTGGCTTTCCATTTCTGTGACGGCGATGTCCTCCGCTTCATCGGGAAGATCCTGAAGGCGATCGATTACGCTCTCGACTTCCTCGACGGCAGCGGACACGTCATCGACCTCGTCATGGAAGGTGACGTCGATGGTCGCCATTCCCTCGGTGATGTTGGTCCTGATCTCGTCGATCTCGCGCATGCCGGCCAACGCGTCTTCGACCTTGATCGCCATGTTCTCCTCGAGTTCCTCGGGAGAGGCGCCGGGAAGATAGAGACGGACGATGGCACCGCCAGGTGTCACTTCGGGGAAGAACTGACGCCTCAGGGTCAACGCCGAGATGCAGCCGGCGATCAGGATCGCCACCATGATCAGATTCACCGGCACAATGTTGTTCACACTGAAACGGGGAAGATTCACTGGCCATCACCTCTGGAGTCGTGATGCACGCTTGCCAGGGAGTCCTTGACCGCAATGGCCTCGACCCGCATGCCGTCGGTCATGGTCCTGGATGGCGAAAGGATTATCAGCTCGCCTTCCTGCAACGGCTCTTCCAGAACAACCCAGTCCCGATCGGGAACCGAGAACTCGTGGTATTCACCAGTGATGGGATAGCGAATGCTCACCGGCACACTGGTGACGATGCCATCACGCACGACCAGTAGACGATCCTTGCGAACGCTTCGTCTTGGAACAATCCAGGCATCGGCACCGTCCCCCGCGGAGACATCGCCCTGCAGGAAGGCGCCCGGAGGCAGATGGAGATCACCGGTCATCTGCTGATTGACCTCGGCATACACACGCATGGTCCTGCTGGACGGATCGTCTTCGGGCGACAGTCGAGCGACGTGGGCCGTCCAGGTCCTCTTTCGAGAACCGGTCGTCGACAGTTCAACCGGATTGCCGACCGAGATGTCGACCCGTGCCGAGGCCGGTAGGCCAAGCGGCACCTCGATAGAACGTGGGTCAATGATTCTGGCAACACGCGCACCTGCGGTGAGACTCTCTCCCTGACTGACATCGATTCGTTCGATGAAGCCGTCGATCGGGCTGATGATCGCACAACGATCGACACGCTCCTGCGCGATTCTGGCGGAGGCGGTTTCGCGGTGCAGCTGGGCCTGGAGCCCCAGCCGTCTTGTCGCCAGTCGATCGAGATCCTCCTGGGCCCGCAGCAAGACCTGCTCCGCCGCGAGCACCTGTTTCTGAATCTGATCGGCCTCGCGTGGCATGGCCGCTTCCTTTCGGACCGCTTCCTGCACGCGTTCGTACTCGCGACGAACCAGTTCGAGATCCTGCTGGGTGATTTCGAGATTCTGACTGGAGGCGCCCTCTTCGACATCCAGTGATTTCAACTGCGCCTCGATATCCGCGATGCGTTGCTTCGCCATGGTCAGCTCTTCGCGGAAATCGGTCGCATCAAGTTCCATGAGCACATCGCCGGCGGTCACCGCATTACCAGCGCGGCTTTCAGCGGGCAGACGAGTGACGGTCGAAGACACTCTTGCGGGGACATCGGCGTCCTCGATGGCACGGGCCACTCCGTAGCCTGTGTACTGACGAGCGACCTGAACCGGTCTCGATTCGAGGACCAGAACAGTACGCCCAGCGGTTGGTTCATCGCTCACCCCGGCACTGGGAGCGGTCCGGACGAGCCAGAAGGCCGATGCGAAGGCCAGCGCAATCAATCCGACCCCTACCGCAAATCGGGTCAACCACATGATCAGAATGTTGGGCTTGCTCATTTTCGGGGACGCCTGGAGGCCATGGGAGGAGGTTTCGGGGGCTTGCAGCCCTTCAGGGTATGCCATCACTTCGGGTAGATCGAGCCGAGATCCTTACAGATCTGCCCGAGAGTGGTATTGTTCGCCCTCCATGAATGATTCAAGCAGCCCCAAATTGACTCTGGATGAGACCCGCCACGTGGCCAAACTGGCCAGACTTCGACTCTCCGAGGAGGAGCTGGAAGCCTGCCGCCACGATCTGGTCGCCATCCTCGACCATGTGGCCACTCTTGGAAGTCTGGATCTTGAGGGGGTCGAGCCCATGGCCCATCCAGGCGATCGAACGAATCGAATCGATCCCGATACACCGGTCGAATCGCTGACTCAGGATCAGGTGCTGGCCATGGCCCCCGCCACCGAGGGCCCGTTCATCGCCGTACCCAAGGTGCTTGGTGCCGAAGGAGATTCGGCATGAGCAGTCATCCAGGCGTCGTTGAAACAGCTCGACTCGTTCGCGAAGGCAAGGCCACCGCATGCGAGATGCTCAGTCAATGCATCGATCGAATCAAATCCGGCGACTCGGAAACCCGGGCGTTCATGCGGGTCGATGAGGAATCCGCTCGCGATCAGGCACAGGCCGTCGACGCGGCCCTCGCCGCGGGCAGCGAACCAGGTCCGTTGGCAGGCGTTCCCATCGCCATCAAGGACAACATCGTGATGGAGGGTCGCGAGACGAACTGCGGCTCGCGCATTCTCGAAGGCTTCGTGAGCCCCTATGAAAGCACCGCCACCCAACGACTCCGGGAAGCCGGCGCCGTTCTGGTCGGAACAGTCCGATGCGATGAATTCGCCATGGGTTCATCAACTGAACATTGCGCCTATGGAACGGTTGGCAACCCATGGGCCACCGATCATGTGCCCGGCGGCTCATCCGGTGGAAGCGCCGCCGCGGTGGCACAGGGACTGGTACCGGCCGCACTGGGATCCGATACCGGAGGTTCGATTCGTCAACCCGCTGCCCTCTGTGGAGTCACGGGATTGAAGCCGAGCTATGGACGGGTCAGTCGCTGGGGTCTGGTCGCCTTCGGCTCGAGCCTCGACTGCATCGGACCACTCACACGATCCGTGGAGGATTCCGCGGCCATCCTGAATGTCATCGCCGGACCGGACAAGCATGATTCGACCTCATTGGATTCCGCGCCTCCCGACTATCTGTCGGGACTGGCCGACGAGAAACCACTGGTGATCGGCATTCCCCGCCAGCACCGACACGAAGCCAATGATCCAGCCGTCGAGGCAGCCGTCGAGGAGGCCAGAACCGCGCTTGCATCGAAAGGCGCCACGTTCATCGATGTCGATCTCGAGATGACCGATCATGGCATCGCCACCTACTACGTCGTCGCGACCGCCGAGGCTTCCAGCAATCTTGCCCGCTTCGATGGCATTCGATACGGCCGTCGTGCCCAAAGCCAACCTGGCGAATCGCTTGACGACCTCTATGCAAGATCCAGAGGAGAAGGCTTCGGCCCGGAAGTCCGGCGACGCATAATGCTCGGCACCTACGTCCTCAGTGCCGGCTACTACGACGCCTTCTACAAGAAGGCATTGCAGGCCAGACGTGTGATCCACGACGAATACCGGTCGGTCTTCGAGAAATGCGATCTGCTGCTGGGACCCACCACCGCCGAGCCCGCATTCAAGATCGGTTCAATTGCCGATCCGATCACGATGTATCTCTGCGACCGGTACACCGTCGGCGCGAACATCGCCGGTATCCCCGCCATCTCCATTCCAGGGGGATTCAAGGAAGCCGGTGGCCTGAAGCTGCCCGTGGGCATCCAGCTGCAGGCGCCTTTCCTGGGCGAACCGGACCTGCTGCGTACCGCCCACATGCTTCAGCAGATGAGCAGCCACCATCTGGCTTCACCGGTCGGTTGATGATTCCGGTCGAGCAGCCTGACTGAACAGTTCCGCACGTACGGATCGGTAGGCCTCCACATCCGGCTCCCAATCGTCGTAGCCGCGGAAGATCCGGCCCACGATCGCCTCCGCCGCCTGTGGATCCCTGCGCTTCAACGACTTCAACGCCGCAAGATCCTCCATGCCGATCCGCTGAGCCTCCAGCCTGGTGCTCGACCATGGCCCATCCGGCCC
>MDTD01002083.1_pt1 | contig 20038 bp, 16 predicted proteins | sample 811221 | NCBI WGS metagenome assembly MDTD01 (sample SAMN05326646, study PRJNA326480) | marine metagenome | isolation source: seawater | place: Pacific Ocean: South West | collected 2011
GCCCGAAGTTCTGAGCAATCCGGGACAGAGTTCAAGGCCAGTGTGCATTTTGCACCGGCATGAGTTTGCACGAGTATGGTGAAAGGGATCGTCACATCGAGACGTTTGTCCTGACTCTGGTGATGCTCGTCTTACTGCTGATTGCGGTGCTGACAGGTGACTTCTTCTCGATCCAGCCACAACACAGAATCGGCGGCTCGGAATTTATCCCGAATGTACTGTTGGCAGTATTCCGGACTTTTGCAGCGGGTCTGTCGCTATTCACGGTGGTCAGTATATGTCTGGACGAGCAGGGTGGGCCGTCCATTCCGTTGTTCTACGAGTCGCGCGAGCGTGGGGAAGCGGTTCTGTTTGGAGTTCACAGACTCGTTGCGTTCACAGTATGGAGTTTTATCGCATTCGGAGTCTACTTCACACTGGCAGCATTCGCTTCTTGGGCCGTAGTCTTCGATTCATCAGTCCCGTCTTGGATATTGGCGATTATACCTCCAATTTTCGCTATCGCCTGCGGCACCGCTCTGCTGGTGACCGTGGTTGTTACCTACTATCTGATTCCGAAAAATCAGAAGAAGGGTTTTGATGTTGCGAAGTACTTCTATTGGTATGAGATTGTGATGCATAACCTGAACGTCATCCTACTGAGTATAGACCTGGTTCTTGGCGGAGTGGATATCACTCTAGGCATGGTTTCTTTCCCAGTACTGTTTGGTATAGCATACGTGTTCTTTTCTTACATCTACGCTGTCTATGGGGGCGGCATCTACCTGTACGATTTCCTCGACCCTCGAGTTAGTAGAGCACCCTACATTCACATCGGCCTGTTCGTGATGATTGCTATGTTCTATTCGGTAGCTCTGGTATTGGATGCGCTCGTCGACTGGAACGTCATTGCGGGTGGAGTCGGCGTTGCCATCGGTATCTATTCGATAGTCAGGTTCAGGGAACCTGTGCGCTCGGGGTTTCAGGAAGCGTAGGCTCCTGCCCAATCATCCCATACCTCAAACCGTAGCGATTCAAGAGTATCTGATTGTACTATGACTTCGTCTCCTGCGGATAATAATCCGTTACCGTCTTTATCCAAGATGCTAACTGAGCCCCAGTCAAACTCGGTAAAGGCATCGGCCATTGCAACATTACCGATGATTTCACCGCTTTCTTCAGTGTATACTTCGATTATGAGTTCGCTCAGGCTGACTTCGTCTATCTGATCTTCACTGACCGATATTGACATCATGATTCCTGAGCCGCCTCCGCCGGAGCCGCCTCCGTCGTCCTCCCAGTATCCATCAGGCCTGAGGAAGGTTGGCGAATCTGAATCGATTACCCCGCTCCACTCAGTGATTGTTTCCGAGGGTGAAGTAATCGAATTGTCGAAAACAATCTCGTAGCCCGAAGAGTATGCCGTAGTCACAATCACGTAATCTTGCCCTGCTGCAAGATCCCAGTGAATCGAAGAGCCCCAATCAGAGTCGACTTCCCAGTCATCCTGTGAAGCCAGAACATTAGTGAGGGGATTCTGGCTGTCGAAGGAGCTCTCATACAAGTACAGGTACCCATCCTCGTCCTGTGCAGACTCAATGATGTGCAGGCCGTCTTCTATGGCAGTGAAATCATAGGTATGATATCCGGTTTCCTCCCAACCTTCGTAATGCGTGTTGGCCATGTCCGGAGTTCCGGTTCCTGAGCCATTCTCAGCAGGGAATGCTAGTACCAGTCCTCCATCAATAAACTCGTATCGAAGTCTCTCGACCATACCCCAGCCGAAGTCGATTTCGACTAGGGTCTCATTGGCCATCCATTCTCCATTGGGGAACTCACATGCCTCCTCGAATGTATTCCATGAGCCACCGTACTCGCTGCATTCCGATTGTGTGACGGTGCGGTCACCGACATTCAGGGCGCCAGCACTAGTGAAGTCGAGATAGAAGGAATCGGGGTTGTTCCAGTTGCTGTTCGCTATGCTGCTCTCGGAGGAAGGATCGGATTCGAATGAGCTGTTCCATTCGATTATTTGGCCGCACCATACCGGCGCTGACATTGCATCGACTTCGGCTTGCACATCCTCGTCATCATCCGAACTCAGAGGAGTTGTGTCCTCGGCGAAGAATGAGTCTCTGCAATCCCAAATCATCTCAGAGTCGTCGGGCTCGCCTCCGCCGCCCCCGTTAGAATCCTCAACTTCATAGGCAGCAATCAGATGCCCATCGGCATTGATTCCATACCTTTGGCAAAACTCTCCCCAGTCGGGATATTCCTGACAGAAGTAGAGGTCAGAGGCAGTGTTATTGGATTCCTGAGTAATGTACTCGCAGGTCTGAGTAAGGGCATCGTATGTCCCTCCATTCTCGGTGCATTCTTCAGCGGTCACATCTAGCAGATACCAGATTACTGATTCGTCCTGATGCTCGATTTCAGCAACTACCTCTTTGTATTCCTCAGTCTGAGGGTCGTAGATGTAAGTGACCAAACCCCAGCGAGTTTCGAAGATTGGGCCTGTTGACGAGAACGTGGCGTTCTCGGAATCATTCTCCACTGGCTCACCGCAGAAGTCGGGCATATCCATGTCGGAGTCATACATTGCATCGTAAACCGAATCGACATCCTCGTCATCGAGAGCGTCCAGATTGACCATGCTCATCATGCAACTCCAGATTAATACTGGACCATTGTTCTCAAACACCGGCTCAGACCATTCGATGGAGACTGGAATCCTAGTCGGGTCGTTGGCCTCGGGTATCGTTCCGGTAGAGTCTTCAGACAGGCGCAGTTCAAATTGGCCGAAACCGGTTTCGATGCTTCCAGATCCAGATAGAGAAATCAGATTCACGGAGCCCATGGATAGAGTTGCGGTAAACGAGAAAATTCCCATACCAGGTACAAGCAATTGAGCAATAGCAGTCTGATAGGACATAGTGGAGTCAATTGTAACTTCCCAATCAGTGCCTGTAGGAATTTCCAATTTAGTTAGAACATCATACGCGATATGCGGAGGCAAGTGGTCCTGGTTTGGGAATTCTATGTGCTCAAGAATTGCTAGCATCGACATATCTGTGTTCATTATATGGTTGGCCTCTTCTGCATGGTTACGGTATTGGAAACACTCATTGTTCACTACATAACAAATTGTGGTAACTCCCTGGCTTGTCAACGCAGTGTAAGTCAACTCTCCCCCCATGGTGGATGACATACTGGCTCCGTTCAAACCAGAGTAGATTTGCATAGTTCGGGAATTGCTAGCATAATCCAAGACAAGGGGGTATTCCATTTCACCTCCATTTCTGTATAATTCCAGTCCCTCTGAGATACCCCTCAGCGCAGAATCGATTTCCGGAGCTGAGGCCTTGAAGACGCAAGATCCGTCATTGATCAAGGCCTCCGGATCGAAGTTCACGGCTGAAGTAGAGGTGCAGCCCTCGAAGGTCTCCTCGGGCTCGTACTCGCAGGAGCCATCGTTTGAGTTGGCGTTCTCGTCGAAATTCAAAGCAACCTCATCGGTACAGCCCTTGATTACCTCTGGCTCGATGTCCTCTAAGGATAGGCAGCCGGGTATCATTAGCATGGCGAATATCAGCACGGATACGTACCTGACAGTATTCATGGTCGAGAACAAGGGGGACGTGTCATAAGGGTATGTCCGGCATTCACAACTCAGAAACAAGGTTTCTGAGGGCTGATTCCGGGTCACTCGCCATAGTCACTCCGCTCGCCAGCAGAACTCCGGATGTTCCCAACTCAATCGCCGTGGCGACATCTGCTCCTGTCTTGACTCCAGCTCCGCACAGGATTCCGACCTGTTCACTGACCTCTCGAACTGCCGCTGCTGTCCCGCTGACTATCTCGGGGTCGGCACTGGTGACTGAAACATCTCCTCCAATTAACTCGGGAGGCTCGACTGCCACGTAGTCTGGGACTAATGCAGCCAGCGCTTTGGCCTCATCGATGTCTGCTGCGCAAGCGCAGACCTCGAATCCCTCCTGGACTTGGTCGAGTAGCATCGCGACGTGCTCGATACTGACCTTATGCTCTGCATGGTTAATCAGGGTCCCAGAAGCCCCTCTCTCGATTGCCGTCGCAGGGTGGAGCCAGCCCGTATTTGAGCCGAATCCCACTGGGTCGAGGTGTTGGCACCAGACCTCCAGATTGGGAGCTGTGGCCACTACTGTCGATAGGTCCAATGCCGAGACCGCTGCAATCATTCTGGCATCGGTCTCGATTCCCGACATGATGCGTGCTAAATCCTCTGCAGCAGCGCCGTGCGCTGTCTGATAGGTCTTGAAGTTGACAACCACCAAAGCGTCGCTCACGGTATCGCGAGCGAGAGCGTCCCTTTGACGCTGACGGCCTACAATCACTCGGTCAGATATGATTGACAATCTCGTCACTCAGAGAAGTGCCTGGAGAGATTTTCGCTGCCTTGCCAATCAAGCAGCCATCCAATTCGGTGTTCTCTCCGATTTCTGCACCCTCTAGAATCACAGAGTTGCGCACAGTGCAACCCTGAGCGACGGTTGCTCCAGGTCCGATGGAACTACCCGAGACCTCTCCTCCAGAATGCGATCCTTCTCCGAACCAAGAGTCGCCTTGCAAGAAGCCGGAAGAGAACCTATTCGTCGAGATGCATGCTTGATTGGCTTCGACGAATGACGTTGGAGTTCCAGCATCGACGAACATTCCCTCGAACGGGAAGCCGTTCAGTGCTCCAGACGCTGCAATCTTCTCGTAAACGTCCCTCTCTATGCTGTGGGCGCCCTCGGGCATCATGTCGAATATCTCGTGCTCGAGGAGGTAGGTGCCTGCATTTATGAGATTAGAATAGGCCTCCTCGATAGGTGGCTTTTCTTGGAATCTCATAATCTTGCCAGTCTCTTCAATATAGTCGGCTACTCCGAACCGAGACGGGTCATCGACCTTCCACAGAGAAATGGTAGCGATTCCTCCGTTGCTATTGTGGAAATCAAGCATCTCTTCGACCCTCAGGCTGGTAATCAGGTCTCCGTTAATGACGCAAAATGTGCCGCCTCCGAGGTGCTCGCGGCAGTTGGCTATGGCTCCACCAGTGCCCAAGGGCTCCTTCTCTTCGACGATTACCACTTCGTATGGCAGTGGAATACTGTCGAAGTGCTCGCGAATCTGCTCGACCCCATAGCCCGCTGCAATCAGCACCCTGTCGACTTTTGACTTGGGCAGTACATCCAGAACATGCTCAATCATCGACTTGTCCAGAATGGGCAATAGAGGCTTTGGGACGCTATCGGTCCAAGGGCGCAGCCTTGTCCCGAAGCCACCAGCCAGAACGATGACGTCCATGGTTGGTCGTGAGTGCGGCTGCGTTTGAGCGCTTCGCGTCTACGACATGCATAATCACGATGCGTATCGTTGAAAGACGGACTTGGTCTCGGGCGGGCGTGAACATCCACGAGTATCAGGGTAAGACGCTATTCAGAGAGGAAGGTGTAGCCGTGCAAGACGGGGTACACTGCACCACTGTCGAGCAGGCGCTGGACGCCTACGACTCCCTAGGAAGCAAGGTAGTGGCTGTGAAGAGTCAGATACACGCGGGTGGGAGAGGTAAGGGGAATCTGTACTGCCCCAACACCGGCGATTTGCTGATGGAAGGAGGAGTCAAGATTGCCTTTTCACGCGAAGATGTAGAGACCTATGCCATCAACATCCTCGGGAACTTACTGGTCACCAAGCAGACCGGCCCGGAAGGGAAGATGGTGAACAACCTGTACATCGAGGCTGGCTGTGATATCGCCCATGAGTACTATCTCGCCATCCTAGTCGACCGTGAGGAAGATGCTGTCCTAGTGATGGCCTCGACTGAAGGAGGAATGGACATCGAAGAAGTCGCAGAAAAGACACCTGAGGCGATACACAAGGCCTGGGCCGATTCGTCGGGACAGTTGCCTGAGGGGACCGGTAGCGCAATGGCAGAGTCGCTGGGACTGACCGGTGCCTCCCATGACTCATTCATCGAGATGTTGGAGCGTCTGGTGTCTATGTTCGTCAGCAGAGATTGTTCAATGATTGAAATCAATCCACTCGTCAGAGCCGGTGATGGTTCGATGATTGCTCTAGATTCCAAGGTCAGTTTCGATGATAACGCCTCCTTCAGGCATCCTTGGAGAGCGGACTTGCGCGATATTTCAGAAGAGGAAGAGGTCGAAATCAGGGCCAAGCAATCCGGCCTTTCGTATGTCAAACTCGATGGAGACATAGGCTGCCTAGTCAATGGTGCAGGTCTGGCGATGGCTTCGATGGATGTCATCAAACTGTACGGAGGCGAGCCGGCCAACTTCCTCGACATCGGAGGAGGGGCCAACAAGGAGTCGATTACCACCGCTTTCGGAATCATCCTCGAGGACCCGAATGTCGAGGGCATTCTCGTGAACATATTCGGCGGAATCATCCGCTGCGATATGGTTGCTCGAAGCATTATAGATGCATCCCGAGAAGTCGGGCTGTCTGTCCCTCTGGTGGTCAGGTTCTCGGGCACCAATCACGTCGAAGGACGATCCGTACTAGAGCAGAGTTCTCTGGAAGTCACGACTGTGGGCACACTCGCCGAGGGCGCTGAAGCGATTGTCGATGCAATAGAGGAGGTGAGTGCTTGAGCATCTGGATTAACGAGGCGAGTAAGGTCCTAGTTCAGGGCATAACAGGGAGTCAGGGCACATTCCACGCCACTCGGATGGTAGAGTACGGAACCGACGTCGTTGGCGGAGTCACACCGGGTAAGGGCGGCCAAGTGGTCGAGTTACCCGGTCGAGATGTCCCTGTCTTCGATGGCATGTCGCAAGCCGTGTCCCAAACCGATGCCGATGTCAGCGTAATCTACGTCCCGGCTAGGTTCGCAGCCGCTGCAATTATCGAAGCTGCTGATGCATTCAATGAAATCAAGGGAGAGGGACTTATTGTCTGCATCACAGAGGGAATCCCTACGCTCGACATGGTTCGATGCGTCGGACATATCTCGGATATGCCGGGAATCAGACTGATTGGACCCAATTGCCCGGGAATCATAACCCCGGGAAAAGAAGGTGGCTGCAAGGTCGGAATCATGCCCGGATATATCCACGCCAAGGGTAGAATCGGAATCATCTCGAAGTCTGGCACTCTCACGTATGAGGCGGTGGCCCAGACTATGAGTGTGGGAGAGGGTCAGACGACATGCATAGGCATTGGAGGCGATCCTGTCAGCGGAACCGGATTCATCGACTGCCTTGCCGCCTTTGAGGGGGACCCTGAGACCGAGGCTGTAGTGATGATTGGTGAGATTGGAGGTACTGCCGAGGAGGATGCAGCGGCTTGGGTCGCAGACAACTTCAGCAAGCCGATTGTCGGATTCGTGGCGGGAGCAACAGCCCCTCCTGGAAAGAGGATGGGGCACGCAGGAGCCATCATCTCAGGGGGCAAGGGTACTGCAGAGGAGAAGTTCGCAGCCTTTGAAGCAGCAGGCATTCACATCGCTAGGGATCCTTCCAAAATTGGAGAGGTCTTGCTACGGGTTCTAATCGAAGCCGGGCTGCGAGAGTCTTAGATGAGGTGTCGGCTGAGCCGACACGGGGGAAGCATGGCCAAGTTACTCGACCCGGAGTTGGATGAGATACTCGAGGGCACCTCGAGATCATTCTTTCTCAGCCTAGGTAAACTACCCTCAAAGATCCGTTCTCAGGTTGGTCTTCTCTATCTACTGGCCAGAACATCAGACACAATCGCAGACTCCGAGAAAGGTTCTACCTCTGACAGACTGGCTTTGCTCAAGCAGTATGGCGGTTATGTACAGGGCACTGAAGAGAGTCTTCCTGACCTCAGCGAGTTGGCCGCAATACAGCGAAATCCGGCTGAGGGGCGCTTGCTAGAAGTGGTCGAGTCGTCAGTGGCATGCCTAGGTAGATTCTCTGACGAAGATCAAGAGCGAATCAGGCGTTGTCTAGAGATAATCATCAGCGGACAGACGCTGGATTTGGAGAGATTTTCTGATGCCGATTCAGGCAATATGGTCTCACTTCAGGACGATTCGGAATTGGATGACTACGCGTATCGTGTGGCTGGCAGTGTAGGCGAGTTCTGGACTAGCGTCTCACTGGGGCACCTGTTCAAGCTCGGAGATGAGGATGAGCGCAGGATGTACGAGTTGTCGGTACGATTCGGCAAGGCTCTACAGATGATTAACATCATGCGGGACATTCCCGAAGACCTAGCAATGGGCCGTTGCTACATTCCCGCCCCAGCACTATCTGAAATCGGCCTGACTCCAACTGATTTACTCGATCAAGGCAACATCGAGAGATTCAAGCCTCTGTATTCGCGATATCTCGACTTGACTGCAAGCCATCTCGAGGCTGCGATAGAGTACATCGGTATGCTTCCCCATTCACAGTTCAGACTGCGTGGAGCGTGCATGCTTCCAGTACTGATTGCATACCAGACTCTGGGCAGGCTGAGAGAAGGAAATGTGCTCGACCCAACTGAGAGAATCAAGATTTCTAGGGATGAGGTCAAGCAGTTCCTCAAGCAGGTCGCTTTGGCCGTCCCATTCCCCGGTTCGGGCTCAAAGTTGCTAAACAAAGCCAGAATAGTAGGTCGTGGTTGATTATCAGCACACTGCGCGCTTGTTGAAGAGTTGATGTCTGTCTCGCGCGCCCGTGGGTGAGTTTCAAAGGTAGGCTCTGGTCGCTAGTGGCCGAGCAGTATGCCACGGCAGCAGCATTCCGAATCTTCTCTGGGGAGTCAGGAGTACGGTGAGCGTAGCATATCCATGTACGACTACGAGGATGTTCCTGCAACTGGATTGGAGAGAGTTCGATCTGCAGTCGGCATCACCAAGGAAGCTGTTCGTGCAATCAGTATAACTGCACTAGAGGCAGTGAGAGAGGGTGCCATTTTCATGGGTGTAATCGGTTCAAGAGGGGAGTTGGTAAACCCATTCAGGCACATCGATGCAGCGATTTGGACAGAGCCTGAGGTTCCCCGAGATATGATAGATACTGCTTACGATTATTGCGAGGAGCTGACTAGAAGAGAGGCCGGCAATTTCTACCACTCGTTCAAGTATCTGCCAGATGAGGAAAGAAGGTCGATAATGGCATACTATGCATTCTGCCGAAGGGCTGACGATATTGCCGACGGGGATTACGAAGATAGTTTTCCAGGAGGTTCGACTGATGAGCCAGAGTCAGTAGACTATCGTGAGAAGATCGAGTTGCTTAGTCCCGGTCGTCCAGTAGTCGAGCGTTCCACATACAACGACAAAATGTCGCAATTGTTCTACTACAGAAAGAAGCTCTCCAGCGCTTACGACGAAGTGACTTCTACTGATCCCATCTTCATGGCGATGAAGGATACTGTAGAGAAGTACTCTATTCCAAGGCAGTTCCTAGATGACATGATTAGCGGCATGGAAGATGACTTCCACCGTAACAGATACCAGACCTTCGAAGACCTTTACTCATACTGCTACAGGGTCGCCTCGACTGTCGGTCTAGTCTGCATCGAGATTTACGGTTATGACGACCAGAGTGCAAGGGAGTATGCTGAGTCTTGGGGAGTATTCATGCAACTCACGAACATACTGAGAGATGTCGCTGAGGATGCAGAAAGAGACAGAATATACCTGCCAATTGATGACCTCGCGAAGTACGGAATCACTGAGGATGATGTTAAGAGCGGTAGTGCACTACTTGAGCATCCTGGCTGGAAGCCATTCGTCAAGGAGTACATCGACAGATGTCATCGATACAGAGAGAAAGCATTCAAACTGCTCCCGCTGCTTGACCGTAAGTCGAGGTATTCGCCTGCGGCGATGGCAACTTTCTACCAATCAATCCTCAAGAAAATCGAGAAACTCGATGGTGATGTTTTCAGCGATAGAGTTCAACTTTCTAAGGCCGAGAAGATGATCTTCGCAGCGTACGTATACGTCCGCTACCGCTTCCTTGCCCTCTGAGCAGAAGCGGCTGCCGACGGTTAGCCAGATGGAAGAAGTATTGAGTGAATCATCGCGGGGTAAAGAGCATGAGGGTTGCAGTTCTACTTGAGGAGAGATGTAAGCCTAACAGCAACGCCTTCGCTTACCTGAAGAAGTACTCAGCGATGTGCGACAGAGAATGCATACAGGTAGAGGGTTCAAAATGCAAGATTCTGGAGACTGCCTGCCCAGTTTGCTTCACACGGGCAAAGCACTGCCCGGATGAGGCAGTGAAGATAATCAATCTTCCAGAGGAGTTAGATACAGATTTGACTCATTCCTATGGAGAAAACTCGTTCAGACTATTCCGTCTACCATCACCTCGCCAAGAGCAGATAGTCGGAATCCTTGGTCCGAACGGAATAGGGAAGTCAACGGCAATCAACCTCCTATCTGGGACATTTACGCCAAATTTAGGCGATTGGGCCAATGAATCGCCAGATTGGGACGAAGTCATCTCCACATTCCCTAGGGGTGAGTTGAGAGACTACCTCGGCCTAGTGGCTGCTGGAGAAGTCAGTATAGCAGTGAAGCCCCAATACATCGACAAGTTACCTAGGATTTTTGATGGGAAAGTTAGAGAATTATTAGACCGAGTTGACGATCGTAAAGAAATTAAGAAATATTCTGAAGTGATGGGGATTTCTCATATCCTTGAGAGAAAGTTGGGTGGCCTCTCTGGAGGAGAGTTGCAGAGAGTAGCAATCTGCGCGACACTCCTCAAGGAGGCCGATGTATACTTCTTCGATGAGCCGTCTTCATACTTGGATATCTACGAGAGAATGAGGATGGTAGGGGTTGTCAGAGACCTAGTAGAGAGAGGCAAGAGGGTGCTCGTAGTTGAGCATGACTTGGCCATACTTGATGTCCTGTGTGATTTAGTGCACGTAATCTACGGAGATAGGTCAGCTTACGGAATCTTCACTCCACCTAGGCCAACAAGGACTGCAATTAATGCCTATCTCGATGGTTTTCTACCGGAGGAGAACGTCAGAATTCGAAACAAGCCGATACAATTTCTGAGAGGGCGAACCCGTGGAGAGGAGTTCGGCACCCCCATTCTCAAATGGGGAGATATCGAGAAAACGCTGGGAGATTTCAGCTTGAAGACAGGACAGGGGGCGGTGAGGTCTGCAGAAGTTGTAGGAGTAGTCGGACCAAACGCCACTGGGAAGACGACTTTGGTGAAGATAATTGCCGGTGAGATTGATCCCGATGAGGGATGGTGCACGATGGATGCTAAGGTATCCTACAAGCCCCAACACGTTCGATCTGAGTTCAATGGAACGGTGCAAGAATGGCTTGATTCAGAGCTCGGAAATAAATGGAGAAGTGGAGAATTCCACACTCAAGTCATACGGACACTGCAAGTCGACAAAATGCAAGATTTACAGGCGACAAAACTTTCAGGTGGGGAGCTCCAAGCAGTTAGCATTGCAATTTGCCTAGGGAAAGAGGCTGATTTGTACTTGTTCGACGAACCTAGTGCCCATCTAGATTCCAATGCTAGAATGGAAGCTGCAAAGGCAATCAGAAGAACGATGGAAAGTAATGAGAAGGCGGCCATGGTGATCGATCATGACACTTACTTCCTAGACATAGTTAGTGACTCCATATTGGTATTCCAAGGCGAAGGAGGGAATCATGGGCAGGCTGTTGGCCCTCTTTCGCTTCGTAAGGGCATGAACCTATTCCTGTCCGATGCGGATGTCACCTTCCGCAGAGATGTTGAATCTCATCGTCCAAGAATAAACAAGCCTTTGAGTAGGAAGGACCGTGAGCAAAAATCATCTGGAGAATACTTCTACTCTGACTAACATCGACCATTGGATTATTGAATGTTGAATAGGACGTGGTGACGTGACTGATGAGCCAGTTGAAGAGCCCGAGGAGGAGGTTGTCGAGGAACAGGACCCTGTGGCTGCTTTGGAGTTGAGAGTCGAGGAATTGGAAAAGGAACTCCAGTACTCTGCCGCAGAGATGGTCAATGTCAGACAGAGGGCCGCTCGTGACCGCTCTGATGCGATTAGATATGGTGGCATGTCCCTCGCGCTGAGGATGCTACCTCTACTCGACAGCCTAGAGAAGGCTCTAGAAACAGGAGAGACAGAGGATTCAGGGTCTCTAGGAGAGGGTGTGCGCCTAACTCTCGAGGGGGCTAGGGCGGCCATGGAGTCCGAGGGAATAGTCAAGATCGAGGTCGATTCGGCCTTCGACCCCACTACCATGGAGGCAATCGCCACGGTCCCGGTGCCTGAAGGTGGAGAGGCTGGCTCGGTTATCGAAATCGTCGAAGACGGGTACATGTACCATGACCGTATCCTGCGTGCTGCTAGAGTGATAGTGGCAGAGGATGAGTGAGTGTCGACCGATTTGATTGACCCTGACATACGTAAGGCGCATACTCTGCCTTCCCGGTTCTATACTGAGGAGTCGTCTTTCGAAGAAGTAATCAGCCGGTTCTCCGAATGTTGGCACTTCGCAGCGCATGAGAGTCAGTTGGTCGAGAACAACGTGCTGCCTCTAGATCACATTGAGTCGCTGCTTGGAGAACCGATGTTACTGACTAGTGAAGATGTCATCAGATGCCTGTCGAATGTTTGCACGCACCGCGGCATGCTGGTAGCCACCGAGTCCTGCAGCGTATCGGCCCTGCGCTGCGGTTACCACGGCCGTACCTTCGGATTGGACGGTTCTATGCGCAACATGCCAGAGTTTGATCGGGTTGAGGGTTTTCCCAGCCGATCTGACGACCTGAAAGAATTCGACCTGAAGCGTTGGAAAGGCCTGCTCTTCACTGGAATCGATCCGAGCCGATTCACTGACTGCCTCAAGGAGCTCGAAGATAGGATAGGATGGATTCCGATAGAGGACTTTGGGCACGACCCATCGCGCCACCGCTCGTACGATATCGATGCCAACTGGGCGCTTTACGTCGACAACTATCTCGAAGGTTTTCACATCCCCTATGTACACGGTGATTTGCACGACGAGCTCGACTATGACTCATACAGTACCGAGTTATTCGAAGGCGGTGTGCTTCAGTTAGGTATTGCCCGCGATAGAGAATCCTGCTTCGACTTACCTGAATCTTCTCCTGACTATGGCCGTTCGATTGCAGCCTACTACTACTGGCTCTACCCGGGCTTGATGCTTAACTTCTATCCTTGGGGGCTTTCAGTTAACTTAGTCGTGCCACTCTCAGTTGACCGAACCAGAATCATCTACCATGGATTCGTATGGGATCGTTCAAAATTAGGAGAAGGGGCAGGAGGAAATCTCGACAAGGTGGAATCTGAAGATCAAGACATTGTGGAGGCGGTTCAAAGGGGAGTGAGGTCAGGAGCATATGACAGAGGGCGTTATTCACCAACTAGGGAAACAGGAGTTCATCACTTCCACAGAATGCTAACTTCCTGACGGGAAATTGATAACCCATGCTGGCATGAGCCGGAGCATGAATGAGAGAGCGAAGTCGAGAATCGCCATATTACTAGTAACATGTATGCTTCTTTCTGGCTGTACCGGCGATACGGATACCGAGGAACCAATCAGCGAGGACATTCCTGGCTGTATGGATGAAAATGCAGAGAATTACAATCCTGATGCAACAGTTTCGGACAGATCCTGTGTTTACGCCGAGCCTGAGCCAGAGGGGCCCGACGTAAATCTGAACTCGAAGTCCGAGTTCTGTGACGATGTCAACCCTCATCACTGCATGCTTCCTTTCCCGGCGCCCGCGTTCCTAGTTCAGGATGAGACTACGATGACAGGTTACAGACTCGACATTTCTGGAGAGGCAATTCCTGATTCAGGGTCCGTTGAATCTGGTGAGTTTCATATGCTCAACAGGTTGGACGGATACAGCCCTTCGACTCAGATCTTCACAACCTTCGATGTCGTTCCTGATATCACCGGACTGGCTGGCCATAATAGCATCGGAGATTCTCTGAGCGACAATCATGAGACCGTATTGATTAATCTGGAAACTGGAGAGAAGTTGCCCCATTGGGTTGAGCTTGACCAGAGGAGTCAGGATGATGAGCCTACCTTCGTTTATGTCAGGACATTGGGTGGCCTAGACCACGATACTTCCTATGGCGTTGCATATAGGAATCTCAATGATGCAGATGGTAACTCAATAGAGGGTTCGCAAGCCTTCGTAGCCCTTAGGGACGGATTGAGCACTGACTCCAATCAGATTGAAAATCAGAGGAGTCAGTATGAGTCTCTGTTTGATGCACTTGGGGATGCAGGAGTAGATAGGGCTGATTTGCAAGCGGCTTGGTTCTTCCACACAGCTTCAACTGCCTCAATCCTTCAGGACATAGTTACAATGCGCAACGATGCTGAACAGCGTTTGGGCGATGGAGGAGTTGGATGCAATATCGAAGAGGTAATCGACAACTACGGCGAGGATAACACCACATACAGGCTAATCAGAGCGACAGTGACAACTCCTCAGTACATGGAGTCGGACTTCCCTCCCTCGTCAATGCGTAGGGATTCTTCGGGAGTACCTGAGTTCATCGAGTTCAGGGAGGTCGTTGTGACAATTCTGATTCCACAGATCCTCGCAGATGAGGGCACCTCTGGTCTTATGACAGTGCTCGGGCATGGATTCATGGGCAGCGGTGACGGGATGGTGGCTGGTTCCAGACACAGTGCAAACATGACAGGTAGAGTAATGATTGGTACCGACTGGAAAGGCTGGAGTCATGACAACGACTACGACGCATTGACTTACTCTCTAATCAATGTCGAGTACTTTCAACACCAACAGGAAAGGCACATGCAGTCAATCATCAATAATCTGGCTATGATTAGGACTTTCTCAGGTGTGTGTTCCGATATTCCAGAGTTCCAACATGAAGGGGTGAATCTGGTCGATGTTTCGAATATAGACTACTACGGGGTTTCTTTCGGAGGCCTACGTGGCCCTGCGGTGATGGCAATGATTCCGGAAGTTGATAGAGGGGTCCTTTGGGTAGGGGGCTCATCCTTCACACACCAGATTGAGAGGTCTACACACTACACCAATTTTGATGTCCTCTTTTCAGAGGTAATCGCTTACCCATCTAGGAACGATAGAGGAATCATGATTGCAGCAATGCAATCACTATGGGACTCCACTGATGCTGAAACATTCCTGCCATTCCATAACGAAGGGTTGGCAGCAATGGTTCATCCGTTTGAGATGCTGTACATCACCTCGATGAACGATTTTCAAGTGACTACACTGAGTTGTGACAGAGCTGTCAGGACAGCCGGATTGAGCAACTTGGAGGCTTCTGCATGGCACCCTTGGGGAGTTGAGTTGGATTCTGGTCCGTTCAGCGGCTCTGGAGTGGTTTACTTCGACGGAGGATTCCCTGCAGTTCCTGAAGGAAATCTGGCCGGATCTATGGAATATCACGGTACGGCGCACGGTGCTCTAGGTGGACTCCCGGCAGCCTACAACATGGCCTTCGAATATCTTGATTCAGGACTCATCAGCGATACTTGCGATGGTTCCTGTACCTTCGTAGGAAGTTGGTGATTAGCCGACCGGTTCGCCGCCCTCGCCCAAGAAGGCGAGGCGTCGCAGGGCGTCATTTCTGACCATATATTCGACTACAACAGACGGAATGGTCTGAGACAACACGGCTCTTACCGCTTCCTCGTCACCGATGGTGGAGAGCATTCTAGCAGTCTCCCTGACTCTCCATCCCTCGAAGCTCTCGCGATTCTCTAGTGGTGTCGTCACAACTTGCCATCCAGCGACTCCGTAGAGTTCTGCAGATGGTGCATCGCTAGTGAAAAACACGCCTGCTGAGCCGTGATACTGCTCAGCATGAGCGACCCAGTTAGGCGGGTCATCGATATCTGGTATTGAAACTATTTTCACATCCTGTATTCTAGATTCAGATAGCCACGCCTCGACCATAGCAGTCCTCTCATCGGCGCTCCATGGGTTCTGTAGTGACTCCTCCCTGTTTGAAGAGCCGATGGCAATGATGAGAGGCAGATCTGGTGCATTTGACCTGCGCCACTCCTGAGCAGCGAAGAGGAGTGATTCATGGCCGCGGTGGAATGGTTGGAAGCGCCCTAGAACGACCACTCCTAGAGACGGTGGTGACTTGGGAGGAAGTGGTGTAATGGGCAGTTCTGTCAAGCCTCCACCTCCAGTAATTCCAACGGCGAATACGAGTCCAGAGTCCAAAACGTGGGTTCGAGATATTCCCTGCCAATCAGCATGGAAAACCCTTCATTCCTATGTCGCTCAAGGAACGAGAAGAGGGTGTCGCTCGCCCCTCTGTGGGATTCCATGGTCGGCAGTATCCTTGGATCCTCAGAGGGCTCCATGGTCTCCCCGAGTTCTTGCCTCCTGTTCATCCAATCTAGAACTACTGACTCCGAGTAAGATACTCTGTCGGATGCTGCCAATGCATCAGATAGCTCCGACCACATCTTGTGACTGAGGAACTCATTTGCCGAAATGTCCCTGTCCAGTAGGGGCTCGACATAGAGGAAGAGTCTCGCATCCCAACAGCGCCATTCGCCCAAAGAACACCAATGGGCCAGATTAAGCACCAATTCGCAGATTGAATGCTCGTCCAGATTCTGATTGGCTATAGTGGTAGTTCGGTCGATATTAGCCTTGGTATCGGACCACTCTAGGATATCTCCCTCAAGATCGACATCGAATGGCCGATGGAGACTAGGATCGGCATCTGGACGGAGATTCCGCATAGACTGCGAGCCCATGCCGTCGAACAACTCTTCCAAGGGCATCGAAAGCAGTTCTTGGAGAGCCTTTCTGTCGACCAGTTGCAGGATGATGTCGGCCATCGTCTCCCCTCATACTGACCAACGGGGGGTACGCAAAGAACCCTCGCTCGGCTCTGCCGAGCGATGAGATGCCACCGGATTCAATAACTCGGGGCCGGGCGTCGGATTCGCTGGAAAGCAGGAGGCAGTGCCTTGGCCACCATTGATGAGCAGATTCAATCCCTCGAGGATGAGATTGGCAAAACCAAATACAACAAGTCCACTCAGGGCCACATTGGAAAACTGAAGGCGAAGATAGCCGCTCTCAAGGCCCGTAAGGAGAAGGCTCAGGCTCACGCCAAGTCCAGTGGTGGTGGACCGGGCTTTGAAGTCAAGAAATCAGGAGATGCTTCGGTTGCTCTGGTAGGATTCCCGAGTGTTGGTAAATCTAGCCTGATTTCTCAGTTGACTGAAGCCGACTCTAATGTCGGGGAGTTCGCATTCACGACTCTTACTTGCATACCCGGTCTGATGGAGCACCGTGGCGCCAAGATCCAGATTCTCGACCTCCCCGGACTAATCAAGGGTGCGGCGGACGGCAAGGGAAGGGGTAGGGAAATCCTGAACGTGATTCGCAGTTCCGATATGGTTCTGTACGTAGTTGACCCGTTCCAGAAGTCTCACTTCGACATACTAAATCAGGAACTTTGGAAATCCGGCATGAGATTGAACCAACAGCCGCCTCAGGTGTTCATCACGAGGACCAAGCGAGGAGGTATAGTCGTCCGCTCCACAGTAGAGCAGACCAATCTGACCGAGGAGGAGATACAGGCCATCGTCCGCAGCTTCGGGATAGTCTCTGCTACTGTTACGTTGCGTACCGACGTCACCGATGACCACATCGTTGATACCTTAGCTGGCAGCCGTATCTACAGTCGCGCCGTTGTAGTACTGAACAAGATTGATTTAGCTACAAAGAAGGATATCAAGAGAGCCAGGGGCACGCTCCCAGAAGGCTGGCCTGTGCTCGAGGTTTCGGCCAAGACAGGAGAGGGGATTGAGGAGATGAAAGACTTCATCTTCGATCATCTGCACTTCATGTCGATATATCTCAAACCTCAGGGCAAGGAAGCGGATTTGGTCGAGCCTTTGATTGTCAAAGATACTTCGACAGTACGGGATGTCTGCACTAAGCTACATCGCGACTTCGTGCGTAAGTTCCGCTATGCTAGGGTCAAGGGCCCTAGTGCCAAGTTCGATTGGCAGCGCGTGGGTCTAGACCATGTTCTGAAGGATGAGGATTTGCTCACCATCATCGTTCGCAAGTAAACTCGCTCAGCGATGTATTCACGAACGGTACGCCTACACGGTGCATGGACGAAGCCTCAGGGGATGTCCTGCCTCGCGCAGCCCTGAGGGGACTCATCGAGTACATGAGAAGGAGAGTGTACCTGCTCGGGGCCGTATTCCTGATTGGCTTCGTGGGCGGCTACCCTGCTGCAACGGAGATAATCGAGTGGTTAATCGAAAACGATGGATACCTTCCGGAAGGAGTTCACATCATCATACTACAGCCGATGGAGGCTGTACTCCTCAGACTGAGAATCGCTGCCAATATAGGGCTGGCTTGCGTAGTCCTAGCGATTCTGATGGATTTCGGCTGGAATGGCCGAAAGATTCTGTCTGAAACATACAGGAGGAAGTTTGTTCCAACTGGGGGTGGATTTGGAGGACTTATGTTCGTCCTGCTGAGTATGACTGCTCTTGCAGCGGCTGGTGCTACTTACTCTGATGGAATCCTCATCCCAATGCTGCTCGAATACTTGTCAGAGGACGCTGCGTCCTCAGGATTGGAATCAACTTGGCAGTTGCAGGCCTGGATTGGTTTCATCGTCGGGTTAATCTTCGCATCAGTAGTAGGATTCCAAGTCCCCTTGGCCGTTCTGCTGATGCTGCGTTACGACTTGATTGAACGAACCAGTATCACTGAGAATCGTGAAGTTCTGTGGTTCGCAGCCCTTGCATTTGGCGCTCTTCTCTCGCCCCCCGACCCGCTCTCACTCTTCCTAGTCGGCGGGCCGGTGTTAGTGCTGCTAGAGGTCGCGCTGGTGATTGACAGGTTGACTAGTCGAGGCTGATGCCTCGGTTCCTTGCATCCTCTTCCCTAGCTGCTGCTCTTCCGTCCTCGACATCGACCATTCGCATCATCAGAGCTCCGATCAAAATTAGCAAAGAGATACTGAATACTCCAACTCTGCTATCAAACATGACTGTCAGAGTAGCATAAATGAGAGGTCCAATGAAAGCAGCTACCTTGCCGAAGAATCCGAAGAATCCGAAGAATTCTGCACTTCTAGTCTCGGGCACCATTTGCCCAAACATGCTTCTAGACAAGCCCTGAGATCCTCCAAGAAGAGTTCCCATTCCACATCCTAGTATGAGAAATTGCAGCCCTACAGTGAGTCCCAAAGGCTCCCATACAATGTCTCTGACAGTGCTGGGAATTGAATCCAATGGGCCATCCCCTAGGTTAGTTGGGTGATCAATTCCTACCGAGTTAGAGGAGTCCAATGGCCCACCAGAAATACTAGCGCTAAACCTTGTTTCTTCCACTGAATTGAGAAATTCTTGGATTAATGTCTGGTCGCTAGCTTCTGCCATGTGGGGATCTTCGGCAGAACTGCCCCACTTCCAATCGTATATGCCGCTACTTTCGCCTATCTCGACCGGGAGGATACTGGAATAGGCCTCTGCCCATTCCTGCTCATTGAATTCTTCATCGGAAAAATCAGTCTTCTGAGCAATGCTGTAATCGAAGTTGTAGTTCATGTAAGATACATATCCGCCGGCAGTGCTGAGTCTCTCTTGGAGCCATCTCTGAGATTTTTCCGATGGGCTACTCATGTAGTCATATGGATCCGTGCCTGCATCGATTTCTTCCTGATTAGTATACCAGTCCCCATCTATATCGTAATCAAATGAGTCGGCGATACCATCACCATCCGAGTCCCACTCAAAGAGGACATCATATTGGTCGTGTGAATCTAATGACAAGGGTGCGAATGCGCAGGCGGCGAAGCAAAGAACTACCCAGCCAACTAGTGATGCGTTGAGGGCCTTTTTTGTCCCCCAATTGTTGGCTAACTTGGTAAATCCTAGTGCGCTTGGCCAAGCAACGAATTGTATCGCTAGGATGGTTATCATCAGTTCAGTTGTTGTAACTCCCAGCACAGTGGATCCGAATACTCCTCCCATGGCAGTAACAGTGTTTATTCCATCGATGAAGAAGAAGTAAGCAAGCATGTAGATGAATAA
>MDTD01109014.1_pt1 | contig 20035 bp, 20 predicted proteins | sample 811221 | NCBI WGS metagenome assembly MDTD01 (sample SAMN05326646, study PRJNA326480) | marine metagenome | isolation source: seawater | place: Pacific Ocean: South West | collected 2011
ATAAACTACCAAAAGGAGCACGAAAAATTTTTATAATTTTTATTTTATTTTTTTTTTCCAATCTTCTTAAATGTTTTATTAAATTTGAGGTATACCCTCTTTTGCTTTGGAATTTTTTTGCAATTTTGTCCTCAAAAGTATCTTTATAAAAGTATAAATCAGGCTCAATATTTAAACAAATTTTTGGTTTTTTTTTTAAAAAAAAATTAATTATATTATCAATTTTATTATTTAATTGCTCCAATGCACCAACTGAGAAAAAACCACTATTATTATCTATATTAAAATTATTATTTTTTTTATTCATATCAAATAGAAATCCTTTTAAATTTCTTCCCTTTCCTAGAATGTTTATTAATTGCACTGCAGAAATTACAAAATCCAAACCTACTATTTTTTTTTTAGGGAACAGCTTTGAAGCCGAAAATACATTATTACCAGATCCACAACCAAATTCGTAAATATTATCTACATCATTAAAATAATTTTTTAAAAACCACTTCCTGTAAATTTCAAGCATTTTAATTTCAAAATTTTTATTTTTTGATTTGATAAATTTCCCACCTAAACGAAAAATACCAAAATTTTTTTTTGTATAATATTTTGGAATTAAATTTTTTTTTAATCTTTTTTTTTTAAAATCCTTTAGATTCTCTGACCAACCCTTTTGCCAAACATTTTTTCTATATTTTGCAGCTATTTTTTGCTTATCTTTTTGTATATAATTTAAACATTCATTATATAAATTTTTTTTCTCTTGATGGTTAAGATATAAATAATTTAAATTATATTTATTTGAAATATTGCCACAAAATTTATCTATATTTTTTATATTTGAATTAAATAGTTTTGATAAAATTTTATTATCTACTTTTTTAAAAGGGACCTTTGAATTTTTTTTCATGTGAATATAAATCTAGATTTTTTACAACGATTTTTTTTTTAAATATTTTTGATATTTCAAAAATTATATCTTTTGAATTAGGATAAAATTTATTTTCCAAATCTCTTGAGGTTGGGCAAGGAGTAAACTTAAAACCTATTCTTTTAACAGGATTTTTTAGAATGTTGTAAAACTTTGAGTAAACGATGTCACTAAGCTCCGCGCTTGCTCCGAAGTTCACCCAATCATAATCAGCTACAATACATCTACGAGTTTTTTTAATTGAATTATAAATCTTTTGTTTTTTTAAATTAGTTAAACTTCTAATATCAATCACTTCACAACTGATTCCATGTTTTTCAACGTAATCAGCAGCCTGACAAGCCTCAACATTCATCCATGATAAACATAAAATTGTTATATCTTTTCCTTTTCTTAAAATTCTTGGTTGATCTAAAGGTACTTTATAATCTTTCAAAGGCACAGGACCCTTCTGCCAATATAACCATCTATGTTCTAAACATATAACTGGATTTCCATCTTCTAATGCTGAGGAAATCATGCCTTTGGCATCATAAGGCGTAGAGGGCATTATAACTTTTAATCCTGGTATGTGAGCAAATATTGATTGTAAACTTTTGCTATGTTGATACCCTTGACCCCAACCTCTTCCAATTACAGCTCTAATTAGCATGGGCACTTTTACTTTTTTGTTACTAGCAAACGAATAACTAGAAATCATATTTATTAATTGGTTCATTCCTAAAATTAAAAAATCTACTCTAATATGATTAAATATTGGAACTTTGCCAGCTAATGAAAGTCCTAATGAAAATCCAGTTAACATATCCTCAGATAAAGGTGTATAAAAAAATCTCTTATTACCAAATTTCTTTAATAGTCCATCATTTGATCCAAACATCTTATCCTCAATACCATAAACAACAATATTTTTATCTTTTTTCATTCTGATGGTGATAGCCTCATTAATAGCTTCGCAATAAGTAAGATATCTGCTTTTGTTTTTAATTGAAGACATGATTAAATATTTTTTTTACAGAAGAAGTTTTTTGTTTTTTTGTTTTAGATATTATCTTTTCAATTTTTCTATCTAAACTTAATAAATAATTATTCACATAATTTTTTCCAAAAAGATTTTTCGACTTTTTTATTATTAGTTCATAAGGATCTAATTTTATATTTTTTATATGTTGAACTTTTGATCTATAATTTTGCCTCTCAAATAAATTATTTTCTTTTATTTCAAAATCAGTTTGCATTCCTATATGTTGCAAATGTCTGTAATATTTAGCCAATACAAATGCTGGCCTCCTATTTCTTAAAACATAGTTTTTAACTTTAAGATATGTTTTGCATACCTGATCAATATCAAAACTATCTATACTGAAAACTTTTAAATTATATGCTTTAGCTAGTAAGGCTATCTTATAAGATTGTCTTTCAAGAATCGGTACATCTACAGCAATATTGTTATCTAGACATAAAAAGACAATAGGTAATTTTTTTAGTGATGCAAAGTTTACAGACTCATGAAATACTCCTTCTTCAGTAGCTCCATCTCCAAATAAGGACAATGTAATCTTATTATTTTTGTTTAACATATTACCGTAAGCATTTCCTACCGCCGTAGAAATAGTTGAGGAAACTATAGCTGAAACAGCTTTTAAATTTTTATTGGGATTAAAAATATGCATAGATCCAGCCACACCAAGATTTTCACCTGTTTTTTTTCCATACATTTCTCCAAAAAATTTTTCTATATCTTGTATTAAAGACAGATACAAAGCATGACTTCTATAATATCCAAAGTAGTCTGAATTAATTCCAAAAATTTCAACGCATGCTGCCACAACTAGCTCCTCACCTTTAGACATATGCATAGGGGTTTTCATTTCATCCTCATGATAATATTTTTTTATTTTGTCTTCACATAAACGGATCATTGAGATCTTATGAAGTAAGTTTTTATAAAATTTCTTAGAAAAGTTCATTATTCAATATATTACAAAAAGACATTTTTAATTTATAACTCGTTAATAAAAATTAAAAATGTTTTTATTTTATTTACATAAAATATTATAGAATTAAAGTTTATTATTATGACCAAAATACCATTAAGTGTGCCTCGGATTGATGCTCAAGACATTAGACACGTAAAAAATTCGTTAAAAAGTGGGTGGGTATCGACTGCAGGTAAAGATATAAATAAATTTGAATTAAAAATAAAAAAATTTACTCAATCCAAATATGCAGTATCGTGTGTAAATGGAACTAGTGGACTTCATGTATCCTTGTTGGCTCTTGGGTTAAAAAAAACAGAAGAAGTTATAGTGCCTACCTTAACATTCGTTGCCCCAATCAATGCAGTTAGATACGTTGGGGCTTCTCCAATATTTATAGACTGTGATAAATTTCATAATTTGGATTTGGAAAAAGTTAAGCAGTTTCTTGAGAGTAATACTTTTAAAAAAAGAGGTATGACTTTTAATAAAAAAACAAAAAAAAGAATATTTGGAATTATAACTGTGCATGTTTGGGGTAACTCATGTGACATGAAAAAACTTAAAAAAATATCTAAAGAATATAATTTAAAAATAATAGAGGATGCATCTGAATCATTAGGAAGTTTTTATAAATTTAAAAATAAAAAATTTCATACAGGTACTTTGGGTGATTGTGGTGTAATCTCATTTAATGGAAACAAAATAATAACTACTGGAGGAGGAGGTATTGTTCTATGCAAATCAAAAAAATTAGAAACAAAAATTAGATACCTAATTAATCAAGCCAAAGAAGGTATTGATTTTACACATAATGAAATTGGTTATAATTATAGACTGCCAAATTTAAATGCGATGTTGGGAATATCCCAAATGAATAAATTAAAAAAATTTGTAAATATTAAGAAAAAAATTCACTTTCATTACAAGAAGGGGTTTGAGAACTCTTCAAATTTTAAAATATTAACTTCTCCCATTTATTCAATAAGTAATAATTGGTTAAATGTTTTAGAAATCAAAAGTAAAAAATATTTTAATTTATATTCGCTAAGAAAAATTTTTTTGAAAAATAAAATTGATGTAAGATTAATATGGAGACCTAACCACAGTCAAAAAATTTTTAAAGATTATCAAGCATTTAGAGTTTCAAAAGCAAATAAAGTTTTTAAAAATTCAATACTTTTACCATCAAGTGTGAATTTAAGGAAAAATGAAATAAACAAAATTATTTCTATAACAAAAAATATTTTAAAATGAGAGTTCTACTTATTATTAATAAAAAAAAAATTTACTCAAAACAAATAATAAATATCGTAAAAAAAAATTTTAAAAATTGTAAAATTATAGATCATAATCAAAAATTAAATAAACTAAACAATTTTGATTACGTAATTTCATATTTATCAAAAAAAATATTGAAAAAAAAATTTTTAAATAAAACAAAAAAATACAATATTAATTTACACCCAGGACCTTCAAAATATCCAGGTATAGGATGCTTTAATTTTGCGCTTTTTAATAGTGATAAAACTTATGGTGTAACAGCTCATTTAATGAATGAAAAAATTGACAACGGAAAAATAATTTATGAAAAAAAATTTCAAATTCACAAAAATTATGATGTCAAGAAACTTCTTAACAGATCTTATTTAGAATTATTTAAACTTTTTAAAATAATTATAAAAAATATTAAAAACAATAATATAAAATTTTCCAATATTAAATGGAAAAGAAAAGCTTACACACGAAAAGAATTAAATAAACTTTCAGAAATAAAACTTAGTGATAATAAAAAAATAATACAAAAAAAAATTCGAAGCACTTACTTTGAGGGTGCACCTTTACCATTCATAATCATAAAAGGTATTAAATTATCTATCAATTTGAAAGAAAATTAAAACAAGATTAGATAAAAGAACTAATACATTTTTTAAAATTATATTCTTTATATTTGTTAATTTTTTTTTTCTTTTTTGTTAATTTTGACAATTCATGTCTAATAATTGAAATAGAATTTGCATATTTGACGTTTTTAAAATCTTTAAATACTGTATTTTTTTCTTGATAAATATTTGCTATTAGAACATCCAATTTAATTTCAGAAGCCCAAATTATAACACCTGAACTAAAGCCTGTGAACAAAAGGTCTAAATTACAAATTAAATGAGATATATTTTTTTTCATAAGTTTAAAATTATATTTTTTTTCAATCCATAAATAATCTCTTAACTTTTGTTTGGGGTGTAAAAATACAAATACATCTATTTTTTTTGAGTTAATACTATTTTTTAAAATTTTACAAAGTTCATTATTTCTTCTGTAAGACTCTTCCTTGGAAAATAAATTATGTTCTAACCACAATGGTGGTACAAATCCAATTTTTATTGAATTTTTCTTATGTGTTAAATTTTCTAATTTATTATTTACTGCTTCAAAGTTTTTAAAATTATTATTAATATTATCTATTTTTTCTGAACCAACTACTTCAATTTTTTTCTTAACATTATATTTTGAATATAAACTTTTTATATAATTTGTTTCTACCAAAACTACGTCGGAATTTCCTTTACCACTAATCCAAGGGTCGTTTGGAAGAATATTTAAAAAATAAAAAATTTTTGTTAAAAAAGGATTATAAAAAGAGTATATTTTTTTGTCTGGTGCCAAGTAACATTGCTTTTTATATTTATTAAAAAACTTCTCATTATTTGAAACATTAAAACTTTTCAATTTTTGTCTGCTAATTAGCAACATGTTTTTACTAGACAAACCTCCACTGTGAAATATGAAAACTTTTTTTTTTCTTATTTTTGCTATTTTTAAAATAGTTAATATGGTTCCATTTTCTCTATCACCTGTTACAAAAACCTTTTTAATATTTAAAATATAAAAAAAAATTAAACTCTTTAAATAATTTTTCAGATATATGAAAAAATAGTAAAAAAAAATATTTATTCTTATATTTGATGTTTTAAGTAGATTTGATTTATCAGGCTCAATAATTTTTAAAACTTTTACATTTTTTGGTATTTTATGTAAAAATTTATCTACATGCTTATTAGTGATAATAACAACAACCTTTTTTTTTTTCTTAATCAATAAATTGCATAAATTCAAGTAAACTTCTAAAGATGTTGAGTTAGGAATTAAAGCTATAGACATTTAATATAAAAGCAAAAGTATTAATTATACTCTCATGTTTAACATTACATTTTGATTTTAATGTTATATATTATTGATTTTATATAAATAATATCTGAAAAGTAAATTATTTGAAAAAAAAAATTGAAATTATTGCTGAGGCTGGTGTAAATCATAATGGGAATTTACATTTGGCAAAAAAACTTGCAAAAGCTGCTAAAAATTGTGGCGCCGACTATGTCAAGTTTCAATATTTTCAACCTGAATTCTTAGCTACTAAAAATCTCAAAAAAGCAAAATATCAACTCAATAATTATAAGACTAAAAATAAATCTCAAAAAAAAATGCTTTCAAATTTGAGTCTAAATTATAAACAATTAAAAGAAATTGAGAATTACTGCAAAAAAATTAAAATTAAATTTTTATTATCAATTTTTGATCATTTGAATGCCAAAAATTTGAAGCGGTTTAAATTAGATTATATCAAAATTCCTTCTGGAGAAATTACGAATTTACCTTTGATCAATATATTAAGTAAAATGAATAAAAAATTAATTATTTCAACTGGCATGTGTAATTTAAAGGAAATAAGACAAGCAATAAATATTTGTAAGAAAAATGGATTAAAAAAAAATAATCTTATTTTACTTCATTGCACTACTGATTATCCTACAAAATCGAAAGATGTAAACTTGAAAGCTCTTATAACTATGAAGAAAAATTTTAATTGTCGAATTGGTTATTCAGACCATACAACGGGATATGATGTAGCAATTATGTCTATTTCTTTAGGAGCTGAAATTATTGAAAAACACTTTACACTTGATAAAAAAATGAAAGGTCCAGATCACAAAGCGAGTCTAGATCTAGAAGAATTAAAAATATTTATTAAAAAAGTAAAAAACGCCTATACGATTTTAGGTTCTGAGCAAAAAAAAGCTAATAAGTCGGAATTAAAAAATATAAAATTAGTAAGAAAATCTATAAGGGCTAAAAATTTCATCAAAAAAGGCGATAAATTTAGTGAATATAATATTATGCCCAAAAGACCGGCTGATGGGTTGAGTCCAATGTTATGGAATAAGATAATCGGTAAAACTGCAAAAAAAAATTTTAAAGAAGACGATAAAATTGAACTATAAAAATAAAATTTGTATTTTTACCACTTCCAGAGCTGATTTTGGCCTGCTTAGGCATTTCATTAATAATATTTCAAAGCAAAATAAAATTAAATCATTTGTTATAGCTACTGGCACTCATTTAGAAAAAAAACATGGATATACAATTCGTGAAATTGAAAAAGAGAATATTAAAGTTCATAAAAAAATTAAAATATTTTTAGATGGGGACACCCCAAAAAAAATGTCTAAATCTATTGCAATTGGAATGATTAAATATAATAAAATTTTAGAAGAAATAAATCCTGACTTAGTTGTTGTTCTGGGTGACAGATATGAGTTGCTACCAATCTGTTATTCATCAACCTTTTTAAATATTCCAATTGCTCATTTTAATGGAGGAGAAACTTCTGAAGGTTCTATAGACGATGTAATAAGACACTGTGTTACTAAAATGTCTCACCTACATTTTGTTTCCACAGATATTTATAAAAAAAAAGTGTTAAACATGGGAGAAGCACCTAATAGAGTTTTTAATATTGGTTCTTTATCTGTAGAAAATGTAAATAAATCAATTATATATAAAAAAGAATTTGTCTATAAGAAATTAAATATTCAAAATAATAAAAAGTTCTTTTTAGCCACGTATCATCCATCAACTTTAGATTTAAAAAATTCTTTGATTGAAATAGAAAACTTAATGAAAACTTTAAAAATGTATAAAAAATTTGATATAATTTTCACTGGTACAAATGCAGACACAAAAAGTCAGTCGATAAAAAATATTATAATGAAATATATAAAAAAAAGTAATCATATGAAATATTTTGACTCTCTTGGGAGTAATTTATATTTGTCAGCTATGAAATATTGTGAATGTGTAATAGGAAATTCCTCGAGTGGAATTTTGGAGTCTCCCACATTGAAAAAACCAGTGATAAATATAGGTAATAGACAAAAAGGAAGATTAAAAGCAAAAAATATCATAGATTGCAAAAAGAATACTTTATCAATTAAAAAAGCTATAGAAAAATCTCTTAATGCAAAATTCATTAAATCATTAAGTACACTTAGAAATCCATTTGGAAATGGGCAGACAAGCAAAAAATCAATCAAAATTATAAAAAAAACTAATTTAAAAAAACTTTTGATTAAAAAGTTTTATTTAGTTAAATAATTTTTGATACTTTGGTTTTATTATCTAAAAAACGGAATTTAGGATAAATTTTTCTTGCTAAATTAATATAATTATTTTTATTTTTGCAATTATTTATTTTATTAAGTATTTGATTTAAGTTTTTTAATCTGTAAAAATTGACTCTTTTAATGGATACATCTGATTTAATATAATCATAATTTTCAGAACCCTCATTTAAATCCTCAACTAATTTTTGACCTTGAGAAATTTTTGTTTGAAACACAATATTTTTATTTTTTCCCTTTAACTTAACTTTGACTCCCATAACATTGAATATTTTCAATGACAGTTCTTTTAAATCGAATGCTTTATTTACATAATAATCTGATGGTTGAATAATCATGTTTCTAGTTTCGTTTAAAAAAGATTTTAAACATAGTGAAACAGCTTCCTCATGTGTGATAAAGTATCTCTGAATATTTTTTGGAACTCCTACGATCTTATTTGATAAAATTTTATCATATATATTTTTTAATATACTCCCATTTGAAAAACTAACATTAGTAAATCTTACTGAACTTATTTCTATTTTTGGATTTTTTTCCTTGATTTTAGTCAAAACATATTCCATCAATTTTTTTGAAATTCCCAGCATACTTGTTGGTTTATAAACTTTATCAGTTGATATCGAAAATATTGACTCTACATTTTTTGAATATTCAAAATTAAGAAAATTCAAACTATTTGTTTTAAACATATAATTAAGAGAATAATTATTTTCTTCAGATCTAACATGTTTTATTGCTGCAAAATTTAAAATCAAATTTATTTTTTTTTCTCTCAAAAAACTTCTGAATGGAAAATTAATTATATCACCACATATATAATCAATTTTCTTCCTTTTATTCTTTATATTAATTTGTCTGTTTAATTCAGTTAATTCATTTTCATCTTTATCCATCAAATATAATTTCTTAAAATTAAAATCTATTAATTTAATCACAAATTTTTTTCCTATTGATCCTGCCGCACCCAAAACTAAAATATTTTTTGATTTAAATTTATTTTTTAAAATTTTTCTTTGAGAAGTATTAACTTTAAATCTATCTTTATTTGAAATTAAAATTTTTTCCAAGTTTTCTATGCTGACATATCTTTTAATCATTATTTTAGAATTTACTTGAATTTAGGTTTACTAACAGTTTTTTGTTTTATCATTGAATTTATTTTGATTAAATTAGGGTTATATTTAATGACACGCAAAATTTCATCGGTTTTAGGTTGATTTGTTTTGCAAAATTTTAATACCTTTCTAACAAAAAATAAATCTTCTTTTGTATCAATAGTTAATCTAATTTTATCAGAAAATTTATTTTTCAGTTTTATCTTAAGGTAACCAATTTTGAATTTTTTTAAATCTGTAAAATAAGATACCCAAGTTTCTGTATCCTTACTATTCTTCAAGTTAATTGCTCTCTTTATAGCACTAACCTTTAAAGCATAACAAAATAATCCAATTGGCAATCCTTCAATAATAGTTAGGTCATACTTTTTTTTAATATGAAGTTTTATTAACTTTTGAGCAAGATCTGTATCTACAAGGGGATTGTCAGCTGTGATACTTATAACATTTTTAAGTTTAAACCTAATAGATGCGTCATAAATTCTCTTAAGAACATCCTTTGGCTCTCCCCTAAAAGAATTTATTTTTTCTTCTCTACATATTTTAATTAATTTTTTATCTTGATTTGATTTACTAGTAATTAAAATAATTTTTTTTTTATTAAACTTTAACTTTAGTCTTTGAATCAAATAACCTATTAAAGTTTTGTTATTAATTTTTTTAATTATTTTTTTTTTTAATCTTTTAGATTTTAATCTTGCAGTAATTAATATTCCAAAAGTCATTTTGCCTTCAAGATTAATTTTTTTTGAACAGATTCATATTTTTTTACATTTTTGTTTATTTTTTTTCCGATGATTTTTTTTACTTCATCAAGTCTTATTCCTTTTTTTTTGGATCTTAAATAAATCAAATCACTTTCTCTTATTATTGTTTTTTTTTTTAAATTTTTATTAAAAAAAATTATTTTATTTGAATATTTTCGATACTTTCTTTCATCAGGATTAAAATTAATAAACTTTCTAGTTCCTATTGATTTTTTTGCCTCTTTGCACTTTTCAACAAATTTAACATAATCAGATATTTCTATCGCTGACTCTCCATCTGTTCTTTTTTTTGAATTAAGATCTGTAACATGTTTTTCAACTATATTTACTCCCGTTCCTATTGCTGCACATGGGATTGTGTATCCAGATATATCGAAATTTGAATGATCTTGATAGCCAATATTTTTTTTAAATTTTTTGTTTAATGATGTCATATAGCTTAAGTTCAATCTATTTGGATTTGTAGGAAATAATTGATAACCATACATAAGCCAAACATCACATTTATTTTCGATCCATTTTAATGATTTTTTGATTTCTTGTGGTGTTGCAGATCCAACTGATAGATCAATTCTTTTTGCTTTTTCGGAAATTTTTTTTATTAAAAATTTATTACCTATATCTGAAGCATGAATTTTAAAGTTTTTTATTTTATTTTTGATGCAAAAATAAAAAGCATCTAAATCATATACACATGCAATTATTTCTATATTACTTAATTTTCTTGTAAATTTTATAATTTTAATCCAATCGTTATAAGATATTTCAACTTTTTTTAACTTTTGTATATCAGGATGTTTTGGGTCAATTATGTTTTGATGCTTCCATATTTGAAATTGTATCGCATTAAAACCTGCTTTTATAACATTTCTTATAATTTTTTTTAATCTAATTGAAGATCCGTCGTGAGAACAAGCTGTTTCAGCTATAAGAAATAAAGATTTCATTTTTTCTTCATGTATGTTTTGGCTTTGTCTAAATTTATTTTACTTCCCACATCAATCCAATTTTCATGCATTGGAAAAACTCCAATTTCTTTACCCATTTTTTTATTTTTCTGTATCAGATCTACCATTGATATTTTTTGTTTCTTTTTTATATCTAAAACTTTATTGCTTAAGACATAAATACCAGCATTTACCAAGTTTGATATTGTTGGCTTTTCATTTATTTGTTTTAGTTTTTGATTTTTGATACTAAGTACACCAAAAGGTATTTGATATTCGTGTATCATACCTCCTATTGTGATATCAAATTTATTCTCAATATGAAAGTTTAACATACTTTGTATCTTTAGGTCTGTTATTACATCTGCATTAATAATTATTAAGTTTTTTTTTATTTTTTTTTTTAACAAATATAAACATCCAGCAGTTCCTAATGGTTTTTTTTCCTCAATAAAATTAACATTAATATTAAAGTTTTTTTTATTTTTAAAAAAGTTTTTTATTTTAGATCCTAGATGATTTACAGAAATAAAAACGTTTTCAAAATTTTCGTTTTTAATTTTTTCTATAAGATACTCTATTATCGGCTTTTTATTAATATTAACTAATGGCTTTGGAACATCTGCTGTAAATGGCATTAATCTTGTTCCTTTTCCTCCAGCCATAATCAATATTGGAGTGGACTGCAAATTGTTTTGTCTACTAAATATAATGTCAACTATTTTTCCTTTATGTAAAACTGGAACAGCTTTTTTATTTTTTTTAATTATTATATTTTGAAAATACTCTTTTTTTTCTAATATATCTGATTTTTTACAAAAAAGTGGGTTTAGATTTGCTGCATGAATAGATGGGCTCTTTAATGATTTTCTCTTAAGTATAAATCTTCGAACATCTCCATCAGTAATTGAGCCTAATAGTTTTTTTGATTTATTTATAATAAACAAAATATTCGGATTTACTTCGTTTAGTTTTTTTATAGATTTTGCAACTGAATCATCAGAATAAATTAAATATTTATCTAATTTGAACATATAATTTTTTTATAAATGCTTAAGTCCTCTAATATTTTGCTAAAGGACATTTTTTACATGTTGGAATATCGTCTATTTTACCTTGTAAATGGAGCTTACGCATTTCTTTATATTTTTGATTATTCCATATTTCTTTTGGAGAATTTTTATTTGTATTTCCCATTACCAACTTACGATCAGAATCTATACAACAAGGTGTTACTATACCATCTGGGTGAATAAACATTCTCTGCCACAACTGCGGACAACAGAATTTTTTAGTTTTTCTACTAAAATCGACAACAGCTTTCTTGGTATCCTGAATACCATGATCTAGATAATCTATGTGAGCAATAGTATCTACGATTGGAGTAAATAGTTTAACAAAATCCTTAAACTCATGCTTATTTTCCTTCATTAAAACCATTTGAACTCTTGTTATTGGTGTATCAGATTTCATTTCTTTTTTTATCTTCATGAAATTTTTTATATTGTTTAATACTTTGTCATAATCACCTTTTACTCTTATTTTGTTATATTGCTCTCTGTAAGGAGAGTCGAAAGAGAAAAATAACTTATCTAAACCTGACTTTATTATTTCAACAGCTTTTTTTTCAGTCAATAAACTCGCATTTGTATTAAACATTACATCACAAACTCCTGCTTCTTTGGCGTATTTAATCATTTGAACCAGTTTTTTATTTATCATTGGTTCTCCAATGTATTGGAATTTCACAGATTTTAGACCGTTCTTAACTCCTTCATCAATAATTTCTTTATACTTATCAAAATTAAAATTCTGAATTTTCCACATTGTGCCATTTTCCACATATTCCGTTCTAACACACATAGTGCATGCAAAATTACAAGCTGATGTAGCTTCTATATCTAAATGTATAGGAAAATTTCCTAAAATATTTTTTTTGGGAAATTCATTCCATTGTTTACGGTATTCCCTATATTCTGGAGACCTTCTAGATTCCCATTCTTTCATTACTTTATCATTCATTAAATGAAAATTATGATCTATAGGAACTTCAATTTTTGACATTTTGTCTAATTAATACATATAATATTTATAATCAAGCTTATTTAATACTCAAATATTTTAATATATTGGTGCAATCTTCCCTTGCGATTTCATATCTTGAAGAATTAATCTTTTTTTTTGTATTATTTAAAATTGATTTACTTGAATTGAAACCAATTTGAATTTTCATATTATCTAAAATATTAAGTGTTTCCCCATTGTAAGATCCTGTTGGGTGACTCATAGAAATTATACTTTTAGCTTTACTGATTTTTTTTAAATATAAATAATTTTTTTGATATTCATTTTTTTGATTTTTAAATTTTAAACCAGCCATATTATGAGGATGAGTATGAGAATGTAAGCCTACAACATGACCTTTTTTAACTAAATTCATTAAATCTTTTTTTGACATAAAAATTTCTTTATATCTTTTATCAACTTGGTAATTTCTTTTTTTAAAAAGCCGTAACATAAAACTATTAAAACTTTTAATTTTAAAAAAATTGTCTCTTATAAGTCTATACTTTATTTCTTTAAGTGAATAAAAATTATAAGTAATTTTCATTTTTTTTATTTTTAAATTATTTTTTTTTAAAAAATTATTAATTTCGTTCTTATTTTTAAATTTTTTTAAATTTTCTAAAAAAAAATCAAAAAATTCGTCAAAATTTGAAAATTTTGTTTGAATAAAATCTCTAGTTAGTTCCATTAAATTTATATTTTTTTTTTCGTAAATTTCTGTGTAAATAAAAAAGAATCCTTTGATATTTAACTCATCTAATATAGGGAGTGCAATTTTAATTTGACTCTTTAAAGCATCATCAAACGTAAGACACAGATCATTTCGATTTATTTTTTTTTGATTTAATTTTTCTAAAAACTCAGAAGCATTATTTATATTTTTTTTACCCAAATAATTTATTATCTGTAAAAAACTTTTTTTATTAATTGATGAATAATTTTTTTTAAATTGTTTTCCATTATGAAAATGGTGAAACATAATCCCATGATAAAATGGATTAATGGTGCGGTATTTTAAACTTTTCATTTTTAATCAAATAGTTTAATTAATATTAAATTATTACAAAACCCTACACTATGAATATATTATGAACAAAGGAATTTTTTTTATACCTGTAAATGATCAAACAGTTCAAAATGATATAATTTTTGATCAGGTAATATCTGAAACTACTTTTGCTGATAAAAATGGTTTTACTGAGGCTTTTTTTGGAGAACATATAACTGATTTACATGAGAAAATTTCCTCATCATTGATGATGGTTTCGGCATTATCAAAACTAACAAATAAAATTAAACTAGGAACTTTGACTACTAATCTGAATTTTCATAAACCAGCAACTTTATCTGCAATGATCTCTCAAGTAGATCATTTAAGCAAAGGCAGATTTATGTTGGGTATAGGTTGTGGTGCAAACAGATCTGATGTTGAGTCTATTGATATGTTGGATAAAGATAATCATAAAATTATGCTTGAGGTATACGACATTATTAATGAAATTTTCAAAAGTAAATCACCACTAAAAATAAGCACAGAAAATTTCAATGTTTCTACAGAAAAAAATTTCAATCCAGAACTTGGGCTTGGTTTCTTTAATGGCTTGTTCAAAAACAGACAAGATCTGGAAGTATTAATGCCTGCTTTAAATAAAGACTCTTATAATGTTAAACTATGTGCTGAAAAAAACTGGAGTATTGTAATATCAAATTTTTGTTCACAGGAAATAGTAGAAAATCACATTGAAAATTATTTAAAGTATTCAAATTTAAGTAAGAAAGATGCATTAAAAAAAATAAAACTATCAAAACTTATATTTGTTGCAGGAGATGAAAAAGAAGCTAAAAAATATTATAATCATGAAAACTCTCCATATTTAAAAGTTGTAGAAATTTTATTTAAAAAATTAAAAACCTTTAACAAACATAATTGTTTTGGAGAAAATGTTACTAATGCTCGAGAAGCTCTAGAAAATATTATTGTTTATGGGTCGCCTGATGTAGTTAAAGAAAAATTTGCATACTATAATGATAAATATGGTGAATTATCTTCAATTGTTTACGTTAATGTTCCAGAAACAGAACATGAGATTTACAAAAAATCTCTAGAAATGTTTGCAAAATATGTTTGATGAAATTAAAACTTTAAATATCAACTCTGATTTATCCAAAAAAATACTAAATAATATAATTGATAATAAAGAAATAAATTATAAGAAACTAAATATACTTTTTTTAAAAAAAAAAATTGAAAAACTTAAGAAAGATTATCTTTTAATCAAAAATAAAAAAAAAATTAATGAGAATTATAAATTACACATTTTTTGGGAAATTTTAAAAAAAAAAATATAAAAGTCAAAAACTATATTATAAAAAAAGAAATCAATTTAACAAATTAGACAAAGTGAGTATTCATTTACCAGAGATAGGAAAAGCACTAGGCTTTAATCCATCATTATTATTTTTATTACTTTATAAAGATAAAGTAAAAAATATTATTCTTGGTAATGAAATTTTAGAAAAAGTAAGAAAAGCGGCAGAAATAGAAGAGTTATCCAATGATGTAAGGCTTCGTTTTATCGATTCAGTTTTAAAAAAAAAAATAAATCTAATAACTCCACTTTGTCCAGATTACGAACATATTCAAATAGCACCTGGACTTTATAAATATACTTTTAACAATTTGGGTGAAGGAGTTGGTTTAATTGGAAAAAGATTAATAACAATACTATACAAACTTCATAAAGTATTTGATGAATATAAAATAAAGTATAGTCACCATTTGCTTTATGGAGATTTTGAGTCTTATTCAATTGCAATATGTAAAAGATTAAGTGTAAGTGAAAAAGAATTTCAAAATAAATTAAATAAAAGTGTTAGAACATTGTCAAAGCATACAAGTAACAAATGTAAAGTAGGATTGTTAGTTAACGAATTATCAAACAAAAAAGATTGGAAAAAACTGCTTTTAAAAAATGAAGCAAAGATAAAAAGAAAATTTAATAATGATATAAAATATAGAAGATTAGTTTCACAAATAACACAATCAAGGTCAATGTTATATAGTTCATGGTTTCCTAATTTTAATCAAGACAAATATAAAAATTTAGTTATAAAACAAGGTGCAGAATATTCGTCAATGGGAGATCTATTTAATGAAAAATTTAACAACCCAATAATAATAGGTTTAGATCATCCAAAAATGAAAAATTTCTATAATTTAAATAATGACTTAGCTATTTTATATGGTAAAATCCGATACGTATGAGAACTAGTTTGAATAATGATCAAAAATTGGCAAAATATAAACTTAAATATAGAGAAAGAGGCACTATATTAACTAAGTTGGATGACATGACTCATCCTATGGATAAAGATGAAATTGAAGAACTAAACTTGTGCTGCAAAAAAGTTGAAAAAGAATATGTCAGTATCGGAGATGCAGGAGAGTCAAATAATTTATTAGTTGGCAGATTCATGACAGATGTAGATAAGCCTGTTATAGTTGAAAATGACTACTCTCTAAAAGTACTAGAAATATTGAGTAAAGAAAAAACAATTAATTTTATTAAAAATATTTTGGAATTAAAGTGCGATATATTCATTAGAAGAGTCCAATTTAATCAAATAGATAAAAATTGTTTTGTTGGATACCATTTAGATACAGACAGTAACCCAGATTATCTTGCTGCAGGTGTAATTCAGTTAGGTAAAAGTTATAAGGGTGGAAATTATAGAGTATATCAAAAAAATGGAGGATACTTTGATTACATCTCTTCTTATGGGGATTTAATTTTAAGCAATTGCACATATCCTCATGAAGTGACAAAAGTTGAAGATGGGGAAAGAAAATCTTTAGTTTTTTTTGTGTCAAAAAATTCTGGAAAAAATAGAAGAAAAAATAAAAATGTCTAATATTTATAACGTAGAAAATTTTGATGAAAATGGAATAGCATGGCCATATTCATTAAAAATTAAACATGATATCAGTGAATTTGAAACACAGTATTTTAGATATAAGGAAAATTCTCAAAAACACTTCGGAAAAGATTGTAGTTTAAAACCACACTTGTTATCGAAATTTTTTTATGATCTTGCTGTTGATGAGTCGATATTAAATAATATAAAAAAAATAATTGGAGAAAATATTTACATTTGGTCTTCAGCATTTTTTGCAAAAGCACCGGGAGAAGGTAAAATTGTAAGTTTTCACCAAGATAATCCATACTGGCAACTTACGACGACCAAAGTAGTGACGGCATGGATAGCTTTAACCTCAAGCAACAAGAAATCAGGAGCGCTGCAAGCCGTTCCTCGATCGCATGGATTAGGTTTATTGAATAAATTGGATGTAGAAAATCCTAGAAAGTCTTATCTTAAAGGTGAAAAAACAACTGTTTCAAATGATATGCTTTCTTACAATCAAAATTTAGATGAATTTATAAAAAAAAACCCACCATTAATTATTAATTTGAATCCAGGAGAATTTTCAATACATCACGTTAATACAGTACATGGAAGTGGTATAAACGAAAGTAAGGATTATCGAATTGGTTTTGCTGTTAGATATGTATCATCAGAAACACAGCATTTTGAAGAAGATAAGGATTTTGCAACACATATTTCAGGCAATAAAAATAATTATTACCAGGATGAAATTTCTGCAAAAGAAGAATTTTCTGAAAGTGAAATAAGTCAATACAAAATTTCGATGGAGTCAACTGGTGTATTTGGTAATAAAAAATATTAATGAAAAAAAACAAATCCTTAAAAGACAAAGAGGCAAAATTAGAAAAGCTTATAAAAAAGAAAATAGGAACTCAAAGATTTAAAAAAATAAATCAAAAAGAAAATTTATTAAAAAACGGGTATTTAGACTCTATGGATTTTGCAGATATTTACTCATTTATAGAAAAAGAATTTAAAATTAAAATTCCTTTTTTTAAAATTTTTGGAAAAAATTTTAATGTCACTCTATATAATATAAAAAAATGTGTGAAATTGTAATATTCGCAAATAAATTTGAATGAAATATTCTAATTTCTTTTTTAATATAGTTGCAGAAAATCTTAAATCTAAAAAAACATTTATAAAAGATAAAAAATTTGAATATAAATATTTTCATATAAAGAACTTTTTTTTTTCATTGACAAAAAAGTTTGGTAATCAAAAACATCAAATTAAAATTTGCACATTAAGTGAAAAATCTTTTTTTTTATATTCAAGTATTTTAAGTATTATTCTATCTAGAAATATTTGGATACCTATTGATGGTGGATTACCAAGAAATATAATAAAATATATTTTGAGTCTCTCAAAAGCTGACATCGTATTAGTAGATCATAAAAATGAAAAAAAATTTAGGAATTTTTTAAAAAAAAATAAAGTTAATTATCTAAATATAGAAAAAATAAAATTTAAGACTTCAAGTGCTTCTATTAATACTAAAAACTATAAAGATGAAGACAAATCTATGATTTTTTTTACATCTGGATCAACAGGATATCCAAAAGGTGTGTTAATGACTAACAAAAATTTTATTTCATCTCTTAAAGGACAAATGAAACATATATTTAATAAAATCAAAAACAAAAATTTAGTTTTTGGAGACTATCACAATACGTCTTTTGTTATTTTGCTAAATATTTTATTTCCATGCATTCTGCTTAAAGGAAGAATTAGTTATGCAAAAAATAAAGAAGACAAAATAAACCCTATGATTGATATTGTGAAAAATAATGTGAATTGCGTTATTACATTACCATCAACACTTAACAGGATTAGAATATTTAATAATAATTTTAATCAGTTAGGTTTGAAAGCCTTAATATTATGCGGTGAACCCTTTTATTATGACAGCTTAAATTTTATTCTTACAAAACTTAAACCAGATAATTTATTTAATGGCTATGGTAGTACAGAATTATCGCCTTGGGTTTTCGCATACAAATATGAGAATAAAGACCGCAAAAATATAAAAAAGGTAGGTTTAATGCCTATAGGTAAAAATTTTTATAATGTAAATTATAGATTTAAAAATCAAGAATTATTAATTAATGGACCAATGGTAAACAACTATTTAATAAAATCACAAAATGCAAAGAACCATTTAATTTCAAATGGTAAAACTTGGTTTTTAACTAAAGATAAAATTAAAAAAATAAAAAATTTAATTTATGTAATTGGAAGGTCGGACTCAGTAATTAAATTAAGGGGTTTCAGAATTGAATTAAGGGGTATAGAAGCAAAAATTAGAGAATTTAAGGGAGTAAAAAATTGTTTTGTATTTGTAACTGCATCAAAAAATAAAAAAATAGTGGCAGCAATAGAAACTAATGATAAAGACATTGTAGATAAGTTAGAAAATTTTTTATCAAAAAATTTACAAAGTTATATGATACCAAAAAAATTTGTTACTTATATTAATTTTCCAAAAAATAAAAACGAAAAAGTTGATAGAGAAAAAATTAAAAAAAATAATAAATTTTATTTATAACTATATCCTATTAGGCCTATCTTGATCGGAGTCTCCCTTGACTGAAACTAATTTTTTTCCATAAGGATTAATAATAATCGCCAAATATACATCGTTATTTTTTCTTTCAAATGGTTCAAAATAATTTGGTATAACTTGATTTTTCATTTTAAGATTAAAACCAATTTTTGAGAGTATATTTTTGCTTACACCATAAATGAGGAAATCAATATACTCATACTTATTTTTTATTAAATAACTTATAATTAATTTTCTTATTGATGGTCTTTTTGGAAAA
>MDTD01200377.1_pt1 | contig 20033 bp, 19 predicted proteins | sample 811221 | NCBI WGS metagenome assembly MDTD01 (sample SAMN05326646, study PRJNA326480) | marine metagenome | isolation source: seawater | place: Pacific Ocean: South West | collected 2011
CGTAACCCCTACGATTTTTTGCAATCAAAGGGATTAAGCCAATTTCATTTTTAAATTTAAAATTTATTTGGGTTCCAATAATTGGTTGTGAGCCAGCCTTTGTTATTTCCTCTGAGAATTCTAATGCACCACACAAATTATTGGTATCTGATAAACCGATAGATTTAATTTTATTTTCTTTACAAAAGTTTTTTAACTCATCGATTTTTATAGCTCCTTCACATATTGAATATTGTGTGTGTATTTTTAAATGATTAAAATTTTGATTATCTTCTTCCATTAGCAGATTTTAACTTACCATTAATTAGCTGTAATCTACAATCTGCTAAATTTGCAAAATATCTATTGTGAGTTGCATATATAATAATTCTATCTTTTGATTTAAGATCAAATAAAAGACTAAAAAACTCTTTTGCGTTTTGATGGTCTAAATTACCAGATGGTTCATCAGCAATAATTATGTTTGGTGAATTTATTAATGCTCTACCTATAGCGATTCGTTGATTTTCACCCCCAGAAAGTTGAGATGGAAAATGCTTTGATCGATTAGCTAATTTCAAACTTTTTATAATTTTTTCTGATAATTTTGTACTTTCAAATTCATTTTTTCCATTAGCAATAGCAGCCAAGAATATATTTTCTTCAGCTGTAAAATCATTAAGCAGATTTTTTTCTTGATAAATAATACCAAAATTGTTTGATCGTAATTTATCATTTGTGTTTTTGTCCTCGAAGTTTATTTTTGTATTATCAAAAATTAGATATCCATTTGAAGGACGATCAATTAATGAAATTATATTAAGCAATGTTGACTTTCCTGAACCTGAAGGTCCTACTAAGGAATAAATTTTTCCTTTCTTAAATTTATAATTAATATTTTTAAGCACACATAATTTTTTCTGTCCAAGATAATTTTTGCTTAAATTTTTAAGTTCTAAATAATTATTCATATTTAAGAGATTTTATTGTATCTAATTGTGATGCTTTTATTGCTGGAAAAATTGAAACTATACAAGTTATTACAATTGATAGTAATGAAATAATTAAAATTGAAAATGGATCAATTTCTGAAGGCATTTTACTAAGAAAATAAATTTCTTCAGGAAATAGACTTATATTAAAAAGATTGCTTATGAGGGATCTAAAAGACTCGATATTAATTGAAAAAATAATTCCTGCAATTATTCCTGTTAGTGTGGATAGTGCACCAATTAAAAAACCAACAATAAAGAAAATTTTTGTAATTGACGAATTTTGCACACCGATAGATTTTAATATAGCGATATCTCGTGTTTTGTTTTTAACTAAAATTGTCAAACCAGATATTATATTAAATGCTGCAATCAAAATAATTAAAGACAAAATAATAAACATAACATTTCTTTCGATTTTTAACGCAGAAAAAAGCGATTGATTCAAATCTGCCCATGAATTTATTAATTGATCTTTAAAAACATTTTGAAATATATTTTTTTTAAGCTCAATATCACTAGGATCTTGTAAGAAAACTTCTAAATATCTGTTTTTTTTATCTAGATCAAAAAATTCCTCTAGGTCTTTTAAATTTAAAAAAGCAATGTTTTGATTGAATTCATTTATCTCACTCTCAAATATCGACTCAACTATAAAGGATTTTTGCTTTGGTAGACTTCCAGCAATAGACATTATGCTACTTGGTGAAATAATTGATATTTTATCACCCAAATCTACATTTAAAATAAAGCTTAATTCTTTTCCTATTGATATATGATTATATGAAATTGTTTTTTTTCCATAAAAATTATCATTTTTTATTACCTTTAATTTCTTAAAATCATCTCTTAAGTAACCTCTTAAAATAATTCCTTTTGTATAGGAGTTATGTATAATAACAGCTTCGCTAGAGTTGCTTAAAAAAAATTGTTTTGAAATTCGTTTTATTTTATCATTTTTTAACTTACTTAAATCTATTGAGCCATCGTATGAAAAGATTTTAATATGTGGATTAAAACCATTAATTTTATTAATCAGTTCTGTTCTGAATCCATTCATAACAGACATAACAACTATTAAAACCGCAACACCTAAAGCAATACCTAGGAATGAAAAAGTTGATATTATATTTATAAAACCATCTTTTTTTTTGGTAAATAAATATCTAAATGCTATTTTTCTTTCTAGTAAAGTAATCAATGTTATTTTTTATTTTTTAATATTTTTATTATTTCTTCTATTGAAATAAAGATTGTGTCTTTATGTATTTCTTTAAATTCTATTTTTTGTTCACTAAAACTTTTACCTATTATAATTTGATAAGGAATACCAAGTAAATTAAATTTTTTAATTTTTGATGAAAGGTTTTCGTCAGTGTCATCTATTAAAACTTCAAGATTATTTTTGATAAGTGTTTTAGAGATATTTACGGCTCTTTCTAAATTTGTTTTGTCGTTTTTATTTATATTTGGAATTATTGCGCAATCATATGGAGAAACTGAAGTTGGCCATTTCATTACGTCATTCTTATCATCATATTTTGCTTCAATAATTGCACCAACTAGTCTAGAAACGCCTATTCCATATGATCCCATTTTAACAAATTCTTTTTTTCCATTATAATCAACGGTTGCATTCATTGGTTTTGAATATTTATCACCAAAATAAAAAATATGACCAACTTCAATACCTTTTGTTTGAAGCCTATTTTCTTTTAAAACGTTTTTTTCAAAATCATCTTTTTTAAACTTTTCATCTGTTACCGAATAGTATTTCTCAAAATCTCCACGTAATTTATTCAAAGAATTTTTATCAATTGTTGTTTTTGAGCTATCTACATCAAAAATTCTTTTATCTGTATAAATTTTACTTTCGCCAGTATCAGCCAAAATAATGAATTCGTGAGATAAGTTTCCACCTATGGGACCTGTGTCAGCAGCCATAGGAATGGCTGATAGGTTCATTCGCTTAAAAGTATTTAAATATGCTAGGAAAAATTTATTGTAAGAGTAGAAAGCCTCATCATCAGAAATATCAAAAGAGTATGCGTCCTTCATATAAAATTCTCTACATCTCATTATTCCAAATCTTGGTCTGAGCTCATCTCTAAATTTCCATTGTATGTGATATAACAATTGTGGAAGTGATTTATATGATTTTACAGATGATCTAAATATTTCAGTTACTAATTCCTCATTTGTTGGTCCATATAGCATCTCTCTATTTTGACGATCTTTAATTCTTAACATTTCTTCACCGTAATCATCGTATCTTCCACTTTCTTTCCAAATTTCACTTGATTGAATTGTGGGCATTAATATTTCTTGAACACCAACTCTATTTTGTTCCTCTCTTACAATTTGTTCAATCTTTTTCATAACTTTAAATCCCATTGGTAGCCATGAGTAAATTCCTGCAGAAGATTGTTTTATCATTCCGGTTCTAAGCATTAATTTATGGGATTTTATTTTAGCTTCTGTAGGATTGTTTTTAAGTATCGGAATAAAAGATTTTGAAAAATACATGTCCTAAACTACATCAAAAAATTTCTTAGGTTAAGATAATTATAATGCACTAAATAATATATTATTAAAAAAAACAGTAAGGATAAAAGCGTTGTATATACAAATTTTTTAATAATTCTTGGATTTTCAGGTGATCCAGGATCTTCTCCTTCAATTATTTTTTTTTTATTCCTATTAACATCAATTGGTAATAATGAAAAAAAAATAATCCACCAAATTATAACAAAAATTACAATTGATCCTGTTATGCTCAATTTAAATCCTTATTAATTTAATATTTGTAAAAGGTTTTTTTCCTGTAATTTCTTTTGTAATTTTTCTACAAGAAATTTTGATTGCATCTACTATGTTATCTCTTTGATTTTGATTATTTAAGGAAAATGTTTTTACAGTTTTTTCAATTATGTTTTCTAACTCATATTGGTAATCTTGATCATTATTAATTGGTAATCCACTATAATTAACAATAGGTTTATTATGTATATTGCCTTTTGGTGTAACTAAAATTGTAACATCAAGTATACCGTTTGACGAAATATTTCTTCTCTCCTTGATAGACCTTGAGTCTTCTTCTACTGGTACATTTCCATCAACGTATAATCTACCACTTGGTGCTTTATCAAAAACTTCTGGTTTTTTTCCTGGATATAATTTTACTATATCACCATTTTCTACTTGCACCGTAAAAGGGATTTGCATTTCTTTAGCGAATTTAACGTGCTCTATCATGTGTCTATGTTCGCCATGGACCGGTATAATAGAATTTGGTCTAACCCAATTATACATATCTTTTAAATCTTCTCTATTTGGATGGCCAGAAACATGAATAAATTCATTTTCCTCAGAAATAACCTCTATGCCTTCTTTGACAAGTTGATTGTGTAATTTATAAAGTTTTTTTTCATTACCAGGGATTATTTTTGAAGAAAAAATTACTGCATCACCTCTTTCTATAAAAACGTCAGGATGTGTATAATTTGCAATTCTCATCATTGCTCCCATTGGTTCTCCTTGACTTCCTGTGCAAAGATAAATAATTTTTTCTCGAGCGATATTTTTTATATCTCTTGAATCTATTGGTTCGATTACATTTTGAAGATAACCACATTCTCTTGCAGCTTTAAAAATCCTATGCATTGATCTTCCAACAAGAGCAATTTGTCTTCCAGTTTTTTCTGCACAATAAAATACACTTTCCATTCTAGCTACGTTTGATGCAAATGAGGTAACAATTATTCTTTTTTTTAATCTTTCAACCACTTTAAGCATATTTTTTCTCACATCCATTTCTGAACCTGATCTTCCCATACTGAAAACATTCGTTGAGTCACAAATCATCGCTAGCACACCCTCGTCCCCTATTTGTTTCAATTTCTTTTCATCTATTTTATTTCCTATAAGAGGATTTGGATCGCATTTCCAGTCTCCGGTATGAAGAACTGTGCCGGAAGGTGTATTTATTTTTAAACCATTAGGCTCAAGTATTGAATGAGTTAATGTTACAAAATCTATTTTAAATGGATCTAAATTTAATGTACCATTTAATTCAATTAATTTTAAATTTGAATTTATATCAATTTTTTTTTCTTTAAATTTTTCTCTTACCAGTACAGCGGTAAACGGTGTTGCATAAATATTACATTTTAACTTTGGCCATATATGAGCAATCGCTCCTATATGATCTTCGTGTGCATGAGTTAAAATAATTCCTAAAACATCATCTTTTTTATCGACAATAAAACCAGGATCTGGATAAATAAGATCTATTCCTGGAACACTATCATCAGCAAAAGTTACACCAACGTCTACAATAATCCATTTTTGATTTTCAGGTTTTCCGTAGGCATAAAGGTTAAGATTCATTCCTATTTCACCTGATCCACCCAATGGACAAAACAAAAATTCTTCTTTCATAATTAAATTAAATTCTTTGTTACTTTAATAATTCCTTTTATTGTTAAGTCTTTATCAACAGTACATTTTGTATTGATTGATTTTTTATATAAATCTGCAAGACCACCAGTTAAAATAACTTTAAAATCAGATTTAGTTTGTCTTTTAATTAATTTAATCATATTGTCAATCAAACCTGCATAACCCCAATAAAACCCTGATCTAACAGCTTCATTGGTAGTTTTTCCTATTACATATGAAATTTTTTTCAGATTAATCTCAGGTATCAAGGAAGCTCGTGAAGTCAAAGTGTTCAACGATAAATAAATACCTGGAGAGATTATACCTCCTAAATATTTATTTTTAATTATTACATCAAAAGTAGTTGCTGTTCCAAAATCAATAATAATATAATTATTTTTTTTATCTATAGCAGCAATTGAATTAGCCAACCTGTCAGAACCAACTTGTTTTCTATTCACTTTAATATCAATTAATTTTCTTAAATTTAATTTTTTAATTTCAATAATTTTAATTCGTAAATTTGAATTAAAAAAAAATGCAAACTGTTTAAAAACTTTTGGAACTACACTACTAAAAATAACATTTTTTATGTTTGTGCCTTTTTTTAAAATAGATCTTAAATTATATCTAATTTTGGTGCTATTAATTTTTTTTGTTTTAATAATTAATTTTTTTTTAATTTTAAAATTATTATCAATTAAACAAATTTTTACCTCTGTATTTCCAATATCACCAATAATGTACATTTTAATATTTTATATATTTTTCAAAATTTTTTTTTATTTCATTATAAATTTTAGCATTAGTTAATTTTTTTTTTGTATAAAAATTAACATATGTAGTGGGATAATTAACAATTATAGGACTTCTATCAACATTTATTCCTATTCCTATAATTACAAATTTCTTGGTCTTATAGAAGATGGTTTCCTGCAATATTCCACATAGTTTTTTTTTATTTATTAGCAAATCATTAGGTTTTTTTATTTTTATTTTTATTTTTATTTTAATTAATTTTAATAAGGATTTTTCAACTAATTTACATGTTGTATAGGTTAATGTTTTTAAACTTTTATTTCTATTTAAACTAAAAAAAACTGACATGAATAAATTATTTTTAATTGATATCCATTTATTTCCGTATCTTCCTCTTCCATTTGTTTGTTTTTTTGAAATAATTATCCCTGATAAAAATCCTTGTCTAATTTTTTTTATTGCAACGTCATTTGTGCTTGTAACCGATTTATACAGATATTTTTTTAACTTCATTAAATAACAGCAATTCTAGAAACTATCTCATTTAATAGCCCAGGATATATAAAATAAAGTATTAACATTCCTGTAGAAATCGCTAGGGTGACTTTTAATCCAATAGTATGATCTGTTTCATATTTTTCTTTTGGCTTATCAAAATAAATTATTTTAATCAGTCTTAAATAATAAAACGCTGCTACAACAGTTGATAATAATCCTACTATTGCTAAAAAATACATTGATTGTTCTATAACAGCCATAAAAATATAAAATTTTGCAAAAAAACCTGCTAATGGTGGAATACCTGCAAGTGAAAATAAAACTACAAGAAACGAGATTGAAAGTATCGGGTGATTTATTGATAAACCTGATAAATCCTCAATTTTTTCATAAAATATATTTTTTTTTCTTAACATAAATAAACACGAGAAAAAAGCTAAAGTCATTACAAGATAGATTGAAATATACATTATTGAACTTTGAATTCCCTGGTTGCTTCCTGAAGCAAGACCTGCTAGAGCATAACCCATATGACTTATGGAGCTATAAGCTATAAGTCTTTTTAAATTTGATTGTCCGATTGCTGCAACAGCACCAAATATCATTGATGCGACTGATATAAATACAAGTATAGTTTGCCACTGATCTATTAAATTTATAAATGGTGTATATAAAAATCTAATAAAAACTGTTAGAGCGGCAACTTTAGGTAATGCAGCAAAAAATAATGTAACAGATGTTGGTGAACCTTGATAAACATCTGGCGCCCACATATGAAAAGGTACTGCGGAAATTTTAAATGCTAAACCAACAATTATAAACACTAATCCAAAAATAATTCCATATTCAATATTCGTTGGTGTGTTAGAAATATAAGTAAAATTAGTTGATCCTGAAAACCCGTATACTAGCGAGCAACCGTATAACAGTAAACCTGATGATAACGCACTTAATACAAAATATTTTAGTCCAGCCTCTGAGGATAAAACATTGTCTCTGTTAAATGATGCTAACACATATAAAGCCAAAGATTGAAGTTCTAAACCTAAATAAAATATAATTAAATCATTGGAGCTTATCATTATCATCATTCCAAGTATCGAACTTAAAATTAATATTGGATATTCAATTTTTAAAATGTTTGATCTTTTAAGATATGAAAATGATGAGATCATCACAAAAATTGCTGATATAATTGTTAAAGTTTTCATGAACGAGGACAAAGAATCAATTTTATAACTATTATTGAAAACAAATGTTTCGCTAATTGAAAATAAATTTATGACTAAAGCTAGTAAAATTAAAAGTATTATTGTAGATAAGTTATAAACTATGTTTTCACTATTTTTTTTAAATACACCTACCATTAACAAAAACATAATTGATAAAGAAAGAAATATTTCTGGAAAGATAAGATCTAAATTCATCATAAATTACTTGCTGTAGAAATATTTATATTTATATTAAATAAATCAATCAATCCTTGAACTGAAGCCGATGTCGTGCTTAGCAGAGGATCTGGATAAAAACCAAATAAAATTGATACAAAGGCTAATACAGATAAAATAATCATTTCGGATCTTTTTAAATCTACGAGTTTGTTAACTTCAGTATTTTTAATTTCTCCAAATACTATTCTTTTATAAAGCCAAAGCATATATGCGGCACCTAATATAACTCCTAAACTTGCTATTGTTGCAACTAGAAAATTTACTTTAAAAGTGCCTAATAAAATTAAAAATTCTCCTATAAATCCAGTTGTGCCTGGTAAACCTAATGATCCTAAAGTAAAAACCATAAATACAACAGCATATCTTGGCATCACAGATACAATTCCACCATATTTATTTATTTCTCTAGTATGCATTCTTTCATAAACAACACCAACGCAAAGGAAAAGAGCAGCAGAAATTATTCCATGACTTATCATTTGAAATATACTTCCCTCTATACCTTGTGGCGTCATTGTAAAAATTCCCATTGTTACAAAACCCATGTGCGCAACGGACGAGTATGCGATAAGTTTTTTCATATCTTCCTGCATTAATGCCACTAGTGATGTGTAAACTATTGCAATAAGACTTAGTCCAAAAACAAGAGGTACAAAATATTCTGAGGCTAAAGGAAATAGACCAACTGAAAATCTTATAAACCCATAGCCAGCCATCTTTAATAGTATTGCAGCCAGCAAAACTGAGCCAGCTGTTGGTGCTTCTACATGAGCATCAGGAAGCCAAGTATGAACTGGCCACATTGGCGTTTTTACAGCAAAAGAACTGAAGAAAGCTAACCAAAGTAAATTTTGATATTTTGCATCTATTCCTATTTGATATAGCTCTATTACATCAGTAGTCCCTGTCATCCAGTAAATAGTGATAATAGCAATTAACATAAGAACAGATCCTAACAGGGTGTATAGGAAGAATTTAAAAGCTGAATATACTCTTCTTTCTCCTCCCCATATTCCTATAATCAAAAACATTGGAATCAATCCTGCTTCAAAAAATAAATAAAAAATAACTAGATCAAGTGAGCAAAAAACTCCTATCATCATTGTTTCCATAAACAGAATAGCAACAAGAAAATCCTTAAGTCTATTTTTAATAGTCGAATTTACAGAAATAATACAAAGTGGTGTTATAAATGTTGTTAAAATAATAAATAATATAGAAATACCATCAATTCCAACTTTATAATTTATAAAACCTTCGAGCCATGTTCTCTCTTCAACAAATTGAAAACCTGAATTAGCTTTATCAAATAAATACCAAAGATATAAAGATAAAATAAAATTAGCCAAAGATACAAATAAGGAAATATATTTTGCAGCATTATATTTAGAAGAAGATCTGCCAAATAAAATAAATAATGCCCCAATTGTAGGAAGAATAATTAGTGAAGATAAAATAGGAAAATTCATTAATTAACTATAATTATTGTTAATATTATTGAAAAACCAATTAACATCACAAATGCATATTGATAAATAAAACCTGATTGAAATTTTGAAGCTTTAATAGAAAAATATTTAAATAAATTTGATAAACCATCAGGACCAAATCTATCAATTACTAAACCATCTATTTTCTTCCAGAAATATTTTCCAAGGAATTTAGAGGATTTAACAAATAAAACTTCATACAATTCATCAAAGTACCATTTGTTTTTTAGAAAAAGATAAATTGGTTTATTAGAATTAGTTAAACCTTCAATAAAGGATTTATTTTTTAAAAATATATAAAAACTAAATGGTATGGAAATAGTTACCAATATTGGTGTTAAATATAATATATATCCTGGAGGATGATCAGTTGTTAATGGCTCTAAAAAGAAAATTGAACCTTCCCAAAAATTAGAAAAGGAACCGTAGCCCATAAATAAATCTTTAAAAAAAAATCCTACTAATACTGAACCAATAGCTAAAATAACCAATGGCACCAGCATCATCATAGGTGATTCATGCATACTAGAAATTGGTTGAGACTTGTTATTATATTCTCCATGAAATGTTTTAAACATTAATCGCCATGAATAAATTGAGGTTAACACAGCTGTAAATATTCCTATCCCGCAAGCATAATATCCAACTGTATTATTTTTTAGATAAGCAAATTCGATTATTAAATCCTTGGAATAAAAACCTGATAAAAATGGAAATCCAGTTAATGCTAAAGTTCCAATCATCATCAAGACGTATGTGTAAGGTAAATGTTTATAAACACCCCCCATTTTATTAATATCTTGTTCATCATGAAATGAATGAATAACAGAACCTGCACCTAAAAATAATAATGCCTTGAAAAAAGCATGTGTAAAAAGGTGAAACATTGCAACGTTATATGCTCCAACACCAGTTGCAAAAAACATATATCCCAATTGACTACATGTTGAATATGCAATTATTTTTTTAATATCATTTTGAACTAAGGCAACTGTTGCAGCAAACAAAGCAGTGGACATTCCTATAACTGTTATAAAATTTAAAACTACTGGTGAGTATTCATAAATTGGAGAACATCTTACAACTAAAAACACACCCGCAGTAACCATTGTTGCAGCATGAATTAATGCGGAAACAGGAGTTGGTCCTTCCATTGCATCTGGCAACCAGGTATGTAAAAAAATTTGAGCTGATTTTCCCATGGCTCCAATGAACAATAAAAAACATATTAAATTTATTGCATTAAGCTCTAATCCTAAAAAATTTAGATTATTATCTTCAAATAAAGACACTTGATTAAATACTTCTTCATAATTCACGCTTCCAAAGATGTAGAAAACCAAAAATATTCCAAGAGCAAAACCGAAGTCACCTACTCTATTTACTATAAATGCCTTTATAGCAGCAGCGTTAGCTGTAGGCTTTTTAAACCAAAAACCGATTAAAAAATAAGAACAAAGACCAACACCTTCCCATCCAAAGAATAATTGAAGAAAGTTATCTGAAGTCACTAATACAAGCATAGCAAAAGTAAACAAAGACAAATAAGACATGAATCTTGGTTGATGAGGATCATGAGACATATAACCTATGGAATAAACATGTACTATTGCTGAAACTAAAGTTACAACAACAAGCATAACTGAAGACAACTGATCAATTTTTATAGACCAATTAACATCTAAAAGTCCTGAGGTTATCCATTTCGTAATTATAATGTTATCTGTATAACCATTGGTTATTACGTTATAAAATATATAAATAGATAACAAAGCTGACACAGAAACAAATAGACTTGTAATTATTTGGGAAGCTTTATTACCAATTATCCTTCCAAAAAATCCTGAGATAATTGCTGCTAACAAAGGTAAAAAAATAATAAGTTTTTCCATACTATCCTTTTAATTTATCAATTTCTTCAACTCTTATGGTTCCAACGTTTCTAAAATAAACTACAATAATTGCTAAACCTATGGCTGCCTCAGCTGCTGCAACTGTTAGTATAAATAAAGTAAATATTTGACCGCTTAAATCATTTATAAAAATTGAAAAAGATACAAGATTGATATTTACAGCTAGTAATATTAATTCGATGCTCATCAAAAGTACTATTACATTTTTTCTGTTTAAAAAAATTCCAATCAAACCAATTGTAAATATAACTGCACCAAGAGTTAAATAATGACCTAAGCCTATTTCAAACATCAATTTTGACTCCCTTTTTACTAGGCACATCTACCAATTGAACGCCATCTTTTCTTTCTCTAGAAATTTGATTAATATAACTTTGTCTCTTTAAACCTGCACGCTCTCTAAAAGTTAAAACTATTGCACCAATCATAGCTACAAGTAGGATCATTCCAGAAATTTGGAATAAGTGAATGTAATCCGTATATAACACATTACCTAATGAGTGTGTGTTTGATATATTTTCGGATATGGTAATAGTTGAAGAATTCAAGAGGTCTGGTTTGTACTGCCACCCACCAACAACAATGATTAATTCAAAGAAAATAATTAAACTTACCAATAAACCAATTGGAATATGTGAGCTACTTTTAGAAGATCCAAACCATTGATTTTTTTGTTGAGCAACATTTAACATCATTACTACAAAAAGAAATAAAACAGCTACTGCACCTACGTAAACAATTAACATAATCATTCCTAAAAATTCGGCACCTATCATAATAAATAAACAAGAAATGCTTATAAAATCTAATATCAAAAAAAAAACTGAATGAACTGTATTTCTTGAAGCTGTAACCATTATTGCAGATATGATTGCAATAATTGAAAAAAAATAAAAAAATATTGCGTGAGCTACCATTATTACCTGTATGGGTTATCTGCTTTAATATTAGCAGCAAGTAAATTTTCCCACCTATCTCCATTTTCTAAAAGTTTTTCTTTATTGTAGTAAAGCTCCTCTCTTGTTTCTGTAGCAAATTCAAAGTTTGGTCCTTGTACAATTGCATCTACAGGGCAAGATTCTTCACATAATCCACAATAAATACACTTAAGCATATCAATATCGTATCTAGTTGTTTTTCTACTTCCATCTTCTCTTTCAGAAGATTCGATTGTAATAGCCTGAGCAGGACATACTGCTTCGCATAGTTTACAAGCTATACATCTTTCTTCTCCATTTGGATATCTTCTTAAAGCATGCTCTCCTCTGGCTCTTGGACTTACTTGTCCTTTTTCAAAAGGGTAATTAATTGTTTTTTTAGATTTAAATATTTCTTTTATTGCAATCAATAGACCGGTTGCAAAGTCTATCATAAATATTGTTTTTAATAATCTGCTTATTTTCATAATTGTGATGGTAATAAATTAAAATATAGTAAATAACCTGCGGTCAATACAACCCAAATTAATGAAAAAGGTAAAAATATTTTCCAGCCCAACTTCATTAATTGATCGTACCGATATCTTGGAACAATTGCTTTAACTAATGCAAATAATATAAACAGAAATAAAATTTTAAAAATTAACCAAAATGGAGCCGGTATAAAAGAAAGTATCTCTGTATCAAAAGGTGATAGCCAGCCTCCTAAAAATAATATTGAACCCATTGCGCACATTAAAAGTATATTTGCATATTCACCAAGCCAAAACATTGCATACATCATACCAGAATATTCTGTTTGATATCCTGCAACTAACTCTGCCTCTGCCTCTGGCAAATCAAATGGAGGTCGGTTTGTTTCAGCAAGTGCTGAAATAAAAAATATTACAAACATTGGAAATAACGGAAGTACGAACCATGTATTTTGTTGAGCCAAAACAATATCATTTAAATTTAAAGAACCCACACATAGCAGAACGTTAATTATTATAACGCCAATAGAAACTTCATACGAAACCATTTGTGCCGCTGATCTAATTGCTCCTAAAAACGGATATTTTGAGTTTGATGCCCAACCACCCATTATTATTCCATAAACACCTAGGGAAGAAACGGCAAATAGATATAAAATACCAACATTAATATCGGACAAAACTAAATTTTCACTAAATGGTATTACTGCCCAAGCAACTAAAGCTAAGGTCATGGTAATTATTGGAGCAAGAATAAAAATAACTTTATTGGAACTTGCTGGGATAATTATCTCCTTAAAAATATATTTTAAAGCATCAGCTAATGATTGCAACAAACCAAAAGGTCCAACAACATTAGGACCTCTTCTTTTTTGAACGAGCGCCCAAACTCTTCTATCAAGCCACACTATCATTGCAACTGTCACTAAGACGGGTATTAATAAAAATAATATTTTATAAATTTCATTAAATAATAAATTTAAAGTTTCCATAATTATCCATCTGTTCCTGTTTTTTTAATATTAGCACGTAGTGATCTACATTCTGACATTGTTTTAGAGTTTTTAGATATTACGTTTGAAAAATAATAATCAATTTCATCAACTATTATCTCCTCATTTTCAAAATCATATTCGGTCAATATAAATTCTTCTTTTCTCGGTTGATTTAAATAATTTAACATATTATCAATTAGCTCATCTTTATTTTTGAATAATTTTTTTCCACGAACAATTTTTGAAATTTCATTTATGATCAACCAATCTTCTTTTGCAAGTTCTGTTGGATAAGAAGCTTTGTAAGCTTTTTGAATTTTTCCCTCTAAATTTTCATAAAAACCATCTTGCTCTGTATAAGCGCAACCTGGCAAAATCAAATCTGATTTTTTTGCTCCCTCATCACCATGAGAGCCAATGTATATAATGAATAATCCTTTTCTATCAATTTTTAATTTATCTTGTCCGACTAAAAAAAGTATATCAAGTGAATTTTTATTCAATTTTTCTAATAGTAGATTTCGACCTTTGTTAGAGCTAAATAAAGTTAAATCATATGAGCCAACAGTAGATGCATCGGTTGATAATATATTTAATGAATTCCATTCATTATTAATTTTGTTATTTTTTTTTAAATATTTTTTTAGTTCCTCAAATATAAACTGACCTGATTTAAGTTTCAAAACAGATTGACCTAAAATAATAACTGGTTTTATAGAATTAATTATTTTTTCTGAAATTTGATTCTTGCCTTCAATAATTTCTTTTATAAAATCTGTTGAATTATTTAATATGATATATGGATAAGTTTGATCACCTATATCATTAGTTGAATAAATTGGCAGTTTAGACCTTAGGTAAGATTTTCTTATTCTACTATTCAAAATAGTTGCCTCATACCTTGGATTGCAGCCAATCATTAATATTAAATCTGAATCTTCAATTCCAGAAATTTTACTATTAAATTTATAATTTTTATTTTCAGAAAAATTAACGTAATAGTTATCAGATCTTGCATCAATTAAACTTGATTTAAAAACTTTATTAAAAAGTTCTTTTGAAGCATATGCTGTTTCCATATTAGTTAAGTCTCCTGTAAAACAACCAATTCTATCTGGATCTATATTTGAAAACTTTAATTTCAAAAGATTGTATGCATCATTCCAAGAAATTTTTTTAAATTTATTTCCTTCTCGGATAAATGGTGAGTCAAGTCTTTGATTTTTTAACCCATCACAAGAATATCTTGTTTTGTCGGAAATCCATTCCTCATTAATATCTTCGTTTATTCTTGGAAGGACTCTTTTGACTTCCCAGCCATAGGTATCTACTCTTATATTAGACCCAACAGCATCCATTACATCAATAGACTCTGTTTTTTTTAATTCCCATGGTCTTGCTTCAAAAACATAAGGTTTTGAAGTAAGAGCTCCAACAGGACATAGGTCAATAACATTTGCAGATAATTCTGAGTCCATTGCCTTCTCTAAATATGTTGTTATTTGCATATCCTCACCTCTGCCTATTGCCCCTAATTCTGGAACTCCAGCAACTTCTGTTGCAAATCTAATACATCTTGTACAATGTATACATCTTGTCATTTGTGTCTTAATTAATGGACCCATATACTTCTCTGGAACATTACGTTTATTCTCTTTAAATCTTGATTTATCTACACCATAAAACATTGATTGATCTTGAAGATCACATTCACCACCCTGATCACATACCGGGCAATCTAAAGGATGATTGACTAATAAAAATTCCATAACACCTTTTCTGGCTTTTTCAACCATACTAGTATTGGTTTTAATATTCATTCCTTCTGTGGCAGGCATAGCACAAGATGCTATAGGTTTAGGTGATTTTTCAATTTCAACTAAACACATTCTACAATTTCCTGCTATTGATAACTTTTCATGATAACAAAATCTTGGAATTTCATAACCTGCTTGTTCGCAAGCTTGAAGAACTGTAAGGCCTTCTTCTATCTCAATTTCTTTATCATTTACTTTTAATTTAAACATTATCTTTTTCTAATAAATGTTGATCAACTAAATAAGGATTTTTTTGGCCTGTATTTACTAATGGATTAAAATTATTTCTTTCTTCAATTTCTTTTTTAAAATGTCTTAAAAGACCTTGTACAGGCCAAGATGACCCTTCACCAAATGCACAAATTGTGTGACCTTCAATCTGTTTAGTAACATCCATTAACATATCAACTTCTTCTCTTGATGCTTCTCCTATTGCCATTCTTTCTAACATTCTCCACATCCAGCCCGATCCTTCTCTGCATGGTGTGCATTGTCCGCAACTTTCATGTTTATAAAATCTTGCAATTCTCGCCATGCACTTAATTATGTCTTGATCGTTATTTATTACTACTATTCCTGCTGTTCCAAGTCCTGTTTTATTTTCAGCACACGCATCAAAATCCATTTTAATACTATCACATATATGTTTTGGCAATAATGGCATCGAAGATCCACCTGGTATTACAGCTTTAAGATTATCCCATCCTCCAACAACTCCGCCTGCATGTTTTTCAATTAAATCTTTTAATGGAACACCCATTTCTTCCTCTACGTTGCACGGATTATTAACATTTCCGGATATACAATAAATTTTTGTTCCAGTATTTTTTTCTCTTCCTAGAGATGAAAACCATTTTGCTCCTTTTCTTAGTATTGTCGGAACAACCGAAATAGTTTCAACGTTATTAATTATTGTAGGACACCCATATAAACCTATTAATGCTGGAAATGGAGGTTTTAGTCTTGGTTGACCTTTTTTACCCTCAAGACTTTCCAATAATGCTGTTTCCTCTCCACATATGTATGCACCTGCACCATAATGTATATAAATATCTAAATCCCAACCTGACCCTGCAGCGTTTTTTCCAAGTAATCCGTCTTTGTAAGCTTCATCAATTGCTTTTTGCAGATTTGCACCTTCACTTATATATTCACCCCTTATATAAATGTAACAAACATGTGCATTAACTGCATAAGATGCGATTAAACAACCTTCAATTAACTTTTGAGGTTCAAATCTGAGAATATCTCTATCTTTGCATGTCCCAGGTTCAGACTCATCTGCATTAATAACTAGATAATGTGGTCTGCTTCCAACTTCTTTAGGTGCAAAAGACCATTTTAATCCGGTAGGAAAACCAGCGCCACCTCTACCTCTTAACTGGGAGTCTTTTATTTCTTTGATTATCCAATCTCTTCCTTTCTCACAAATATCCTTTGTATTAGACCAATCACCTCTTTCTTTAGAAGATTTTAGATCTGAACCCAGATCATTATATAAATTTTTAAAAATTCTATCTTTGTCTTCAAGCATTTTTACTATCCATTAGTGTGACTCTATTGTTTTCTGGTTCTGCACTTTTTCTTCCTTTGTAAGAACCAGGTTTAATTTTTTGACCATGTTGTATGCTTTCAATGATTTTTTCTAATTTTTTTTCATCCAAATCCTCAAAATAATCATCATTAATTTGTATCATAGGTGAGTTTACACATGCACCAAGACACTCGACCTCCATCCATGACATTTTTCCATCTTTAGAAATAACATTTTCATTCTGAGAGATTTTACTTTTACAAACATCAACAAGTTTATATGCACCTCTTAGCATACATGGTGTTGTTGTACATACTTGGAAAAAATACTCTCCCACAGGAGCCAAATTATACATTGTGTAAAATGTTGCTACTTCATACACTTTAATGTAGGGCATATTTAAATACCTAGCTATATACTTCATTGCAGACAAAGGTATCCAATTATTATTTTGCCTTTGAGCAATATATAGTAGAGCCATAACTGCACTTTGTTGTTTCCCTTCAGGATAATTAGAAATAACTTTTTCAGCTGCTTCTAAATTTTTATCATTAAACTTAAAGTTTTCTGGCTGATCTTTTGATATTTTTTTAATACTCATCGATCAACTTCTCCAAACACTATATCCATTGATCCCAAAACGGCTGGAACATCTGCAAGCATATGCCCTTTAATCAAATAATCCATTGCTTGTAGATGAGAAAAACCAGGGGCTTTAATTTTACACTTATATGGTTTATTTGATCCATCAGATATTAAATATACACCAAACTCTCCCTTAGGAGCTTCTACAGAGGTATAAATTTCGTCTTTATCTACTCTATATCCTTCTGTGAATAATTTAAAATGATGTATCAATGCCTCCATTGAATTTTTTAATTCTTTTTTTGGGGGTGGGGTTACCTTTGCATCTTGAGTTTTGACTGGACCTTTTGGTAATTTTGCTAAACATTGATTGATAATATTAACGCTCTCCTTCATCTCTTCAATTCTACATAAATATCTATCATAACAATCACCATTTCTACCTGTTGGTATTTTAAACTCTAGTTGTTCATAACAATCATATGGTTGAGATTTTCTTAAGTCCCACGCAACACCGGAACCTCTAAGCATTACTCCAGAAAATGAATAATCAAGAGCATCCTGTTTTGAAACTATTCCTATGTCAACATTTCTTTGTTTAAAAATTCTATTATCAGTTAACAAAGTTTCTAAGTCGTTTATTATTTTTGGAAAATCTAAACAAAATTTTGCTATATCTTCTACCAAACCTCTTGGCAAATCCTGATGGACTCCTCCAGGCCTAAAGTAATTTGCATGCAACCTTGAGCCGGAAACTCTTTCATAAAAACCCATTAACTTTTCTCTTTCTTCAAAACCCCATAAAGTTGGTGTCAAAGCACCTACATCCATGGCTTGCGTAGTAACGTTTAAAATATGACTTAAAATTCTTCCAATTTCACAAAAAATCACTCTTATGTATTGACCCCTTATGGGAACCTCTAAATTTAGTATTTTTTCAACCGCTAATGCAAAAGCATGTTCTTGATTCATTGGAGCAACATAGTCAAGCCTATCAAAATATGGCACTGCTTGAGAATAAGTTTTATGTTCAATTAACTTTTCAGTTCCTCTATGCAACAATCCTATATGTGGATCAGCTTTTTCCACAACTTCACCATCTAACTCTAAAATCAATCTCAGTACACCATGAGCAGCTGGGTGCTGAGGACCAAAATTAAGATTTAAAGTTTTTTTCTCCTTAGTCATTTTTTTTTATTTCTTTTATATATTTGGTTCCTTCCCATGGACTTTCGTAATCAAAGTTTCTATAATTTTGTTCAAGCTTAACGGGTTCATATACAACTTTTTTTTCATCTTCACTGTAACGGACTTCATTATGCCCTGTTAATGGAAAATCTTTTCTAAGTGGAAAACCTTCAAAATTATAATCTGTCAAAATTCTTCTTAGATCTGGATGATCTTTAAATTTTATTCCATACATATCAAAAACTTCTCTTTCCATCCAATTTGCGGATGGAAAAATTCCTGTTATTGATGGAATTACCTCATTTTCATTAACTAGATAACTTAAAATAATCCTTTTGTTTAATTCATGGCTTAAAAGTAAGTAAATTAATTTAAATCTTTGCTTTTGTTCAGGGTAATCTACTGCAGTAATATCAACTAATTGTCTAAACTTTGTTGACGAATTATTTTTTAGAAAAACTAGAACTTCAATTAAACTATCAGAATCAATATTTAAATATAGCTGATCATGATTAATTTGGCTTGACTTAATTTTGGTTGCAAGTTCAGAATTTATTTTTTTTTCTAAATCTAGAAGATTATTCATCTAATTATCTCTCTAATGAACCTTTGTTTCTTATTTTTTTTTGTAATTGCATTATTCCGTATAAAAGAGCTTCTGCTGATGGAGGGCAGCCTGGTACATAAACATCAACAGGAACCACTCTATCGCAACCTCTTACCACAGAATATGAATAGTGGTAATAACCACCGCCATTAGCACAACTTCCCATAGATATTACGTATCTTGGTTCTGGCATTTGATCATATACCTTTCTCAGTGCTGGAGCCATTTTATTTGTTAAAGTTCCCGCAACAATCATTACATCTGATTGTCTTGGTGAGGCCCTCGGTGCTGCACCAAATCTTTCTAAATCATATCTAGGCATAGCTGTTTGCATCATTTCAACAGCGCAGCAAGCTAAACCAAATGTCATCCAA
>MDTD01090360.1_pt1 | contig 20024 bp, 20 predicted proteins | sample 811221 | NCBI WGS metagenome assembly MDTD01 (sample SAMN05326646, study PRJNA326480) | marine metagenome | isolation source: seawater | place: Pacific Ocean: South West | collected 2011
AAAAGTTGTTCCAAAGTTCCTGTCCGTTAACAACATTGTGATTGCCCCACCAAGAACAGGAACAGCCAGTAATAATAAAAATGCTGTAACCAGCATTGCCCAAGCAAATAGGGGCATCTTATGTAGAGTCATTCCAGGAGCTCTCATATTAAGAATTGTGGTTATGAAATTAACTGCACCTAAAATAGATGACGCGCCTGCAAGATGTAGTGAAAAAATTGCCATGTCTACAGCTGGGGAACTATGGCCTGTTATAGAACTTAAAGGTGGGTATATAGTCCAACCAGTTCCTGCACCGGAGCCAACAAACATCGATCCAACAATAAGAAACAAGGAGGGAACAAGAAGCCAAAAACTAATGTTATTTAGTCGAGGAAAAGCCATGTCTGGAGCACCAATCATCAAAGGAACAAACCAATTACCAAAACCCCCGATAAGTGCTGGCATCACAACGAAAAAGATCATCAGAAGTCCATGAGCAGAAATTATAACATTCCACATTTGTCCGTCAGCGACAACTTGCATTCCTGGATCAGCCAATTCCATTCTCATAATAACTGAAAGTGCACCACCGATAACCCCAGCCAGAATGGCGTATAAAAAGTAAAGCGTGCCAATATCTTTATGGTTGGTAGAAAAAAACCATCTTATAAAAAAACTTGGTTTGTGATCGTGGTGATCATCTAATGAAGCTGTGTCATAACTCATTATATATCCTCCTCTAATTCAATAATTTTTTTATTTTCAGAAACAATGATTTCATCAATAATTTTTTCTTTTTTATAAATATCTTCGTTTATGGCATAACTATTTTTAGCCTCATTAACCCAAGCCATGAACTCGTTTTCTGGAAGCACTTCAACGACAATAGGCATAAAACCGTGCCCTGTCCCACATATTTCTGAACATTGACCCCTGTAGGAACCTGGTTCTTTGACGTTTACCCATGTTTCATTTAATCTACCAGGGACAGCATCAGTTTTGATACCCATAGAGGGAACAGCCCAGCTATGCAAAACATCACCTGCTGTGATTAAAATTTGAACATTTTTATTAGCAGGAATAACTAAAGGATTATCTACAGTTAATAACCTTAAATCCCCTTCTTGAAGATCTTCATCTTGAACCATATAGCTTTCAAAGTAGAAATCTCCATGATCAGGATATTCATATTCCCAGTACCATTGATGGCCGATGACTTTAACAGTCATATCGTAAGTCTCACTTTTTTCTTGTTGATATAAAAGTTTAAAAGATGGTATTGCCATAACCACAAGAATAAAAACAGGAATGGCAGTCCACAAAATTTCAATAATTGTATTATGAGTTGTGGTTGAAGGTGTTGGATTTCTTTTGGCACTAAAACGAAAAGAAACGTAAAAAAGTAAAAATAAAACAAATAAAGTTATGGCAGTCATAACAATTAATATACCATTATGGAGACTTATAACTTTCCCCATCAAATCAGTAGCAGGATTTTGGAAACTCAACTGCCAGTCAGTGGCAACAGCAGAATATAGGTTGGATGAGAATAAAAGGCAAATCCCAGTAAGTATTATTTTCATGTTCATATATTATTAATCTTTTTTGTTCAGTATATTGACAGGATGTCGCTTAAATTGGCTATATTCATGTAAAATAATGAAATGCTAAGCTCAGTGCGGCAATAACGGCAGTATCTGCTTTAAGTATATTGGAACCTAAACTTATACTTTCGAAAGACTTGCTTTGAGCTTCGATGAATTCACGTTCTATTTGGTCAAAGCCCCCCTCTGGACCCACAACGACCAAAATATCGCCATCTCCCTTTTTCAATTTACTATTTTTGAGAGATATTCCTTTTAAGTTTTCATCAAACATTAAAACGTTACTCTTTTTTAGAAGTGTTTTTCTGTTTTTTAGGCTTAAATACTCGTCAATATAAGGAATAGAAATTCTTCCACTTTGTTGAGAGGCGTCAGTAGCATAGGAATCAAATTTTTTTTTATTTGTTTTTTTTATAACAGTTCTTAAGAAAAGGGTTGGGTAGATATTCTTAACTCCAATTTCGGTTGATTGTCTGACTATTGCCTCACTATTTAAATTTTTAATAGGTGAAAATAAAAGATTAATATCAGACTGCTTTGATGGGGATGATATCTTAGAGATAATTTCAACCGATAGACTTTTTTTACTAATTTTAATTATTAATGCCTTCCATTCTCCGTTTTCTTGATTAAACAAAGATATTTCACTTCCAATATTTAATCGCATTACACGAATAAGATGGATATAGTGCTTTTCTTCTAAATGATAAGTGTTACCCTCTTTTAAAATTGAATTACAATAAATTCTCTTCATGAACGATATAAACCAAGATAATTTAATTTTTAGGTTATTTCCATCTTTTACGCATCCTTATGTAATCTTAATGCGATTAGATAGACCTATTGGATTTTTACTTTTATTTTACCCAGTGAGTTTTTCACTTATTTCAATAGGTGATTTAAATATAAATATAATTAAATATTTAATTCTATTCTTTATTGGATCAGTTATTATGCGCTCAGCTGGATGTATTTTCAATGATATTTTTGATAAAGATATCGATAAGAAAGTTAGTCGGACTAAATTCAGACCTATAGCCTCTTCAAAAGTATCTATTAAACATGCATGCTTGTTGTTATTTATATTACTAATAATTGGTTTTTATATTTTATTAAATTTAAATTTTGAGTCTATCATACTAGGGATATGTATATTTCCACTTCTAGTGCTTTATCCACTTGCAAAAAGATATTTTTTTTTTCCTCAATTAATTTTAGCTATAACCTATAATTGGGGATGTTTTATTGGATGGACAACAATTAATTCTCCATACAGTTTTTATACAATTTTAATTTTATATTTGTCTTTAACTCTATGGACCATCATATACGACACAGTTTATGCAACTCAAGATGAGAAAGATGATATACAAATGAATTTATATTCAAGTTCGATTTTATTTGGATCTAACAAGTTATTAATATTGAATATTTTGTTAATTTTACAATACTTACTTCTCATTTTATTTGGGAAACAAATTGGATATAATTTTATATTTTATTTAATAATTTTAATAATTTTTACATTAAATCTGTTGGATATAAATTTTAAATGGTCAAATAAATCAGAAAATTCAATTTCATATTTCAAACGAAATAATTATTACGGTTTTTTAATTCTATTAAGTATAATAATAGGTAATCAATTTAATGTCTGAAACACGTAAAGATTTTATTAGAATCTCAAAACTATTTTTAAATTATAAATTAAAAATGGTGGTTGCTATACTATGTATGGTTATTGCTGCTTTATGTACTGGTTTCCATGCATGGCTTGTAAAGCCTGCTTTAGATCAAGTACTAATTAATGCTGATAAATTTTATCTTTACTTTATTCCAATTGCCATTCTAGTAACTGGAGTAATAAAAGGCTTAGTTAGTTATACTCAAGTTGTATCTCTGCAATATATGAGTCATCGAATAATTGAAAAATTAAGAAGAAGTGTATTTCATAATGTAATTAATTTACATTATGGTTTTTTTGTTCAAAATAAAACTGGATCTCTTATTACTCGGATAACCACGGATACATATTATTTGAGTGGAGCTATGGCTAATACTTACACTGCTTTGATAAAAGATTCTTTGACTCTCATTGTTTTGGTTGGAAATATGTTTTATCAAAATTGGAAACTAGCTTGTATATCAATAATAGTTTTTCCTTTAGCTATAATACCAGTAAGAGTTTTGGGGAAAAAAATAAGAAATATTACAAAAAATTTACAGCATCAAGTTGGAAACTTAGCTTCAAACTTAGAAGAGGTATTCAAGGGTATCAAAAATGTGAAATCTTCTAGTGCAGAAAGTTTTGAAATTAACAGAATTAATAAAGAAATAGCTTTTGCTAGAGATCTTAATTTCAAACAAGAAAAGGTAACCGCAAGGTCAAGACCATTCACTGAAACATTAGGTTCAATGGCTGCAGGACTTGCGATATTTGGAGGAGGAGTTTTTGTAATCAATGAAAATATGACAGCTGGTGAGCTAATGAGTTTTTTAGTAAGTTTAATGTTGGCTTATGCTCCTCTTAAAAATCTAATAAATGTTAATGTTTTGCTACAAGGGGGCTTAGGAGCGGCTTCAAGAATTTTTGAATTTATTGATATGAAAAATGATGTAAAAGGTGGAAACAAAAAGATTAAAAATTTTGAAAACCTAAATTTTCAAAATGTTAATTTTAAATACCCCAACACCCAAAAAAATGTTCTTTCTGACATTAACCTTGATATTAATAGTGGAAAAAAAATAGCATTTGTTGGACCTTCTGGATCAGGTAAATCAACTCTTATGGCATTAATGATAAGATTGTTTGATAATCAAAATGGTGTAATTAATATAAATCAAAAAAATATTAGTCAAATTAGCCTTAAAAATTTGAGAGGTTTATTTAGTTTAGTAAGCCAAGATACAGTTCTATTTGATGGGACTATTTATGAAAACATAAAATATAATTCAAAATCCAGTCATAAGAAAATTCTAAATTCGGTAAAACTTGCCTGTGTGGATGAGTTTTCTAAAGAACTTCCAAAGAGGCTAAATACTAATATTGGAGAAAACGGTATTAAATTATCTGGTGGTCAAAGACAAAGGATTGCGATTGCGAGAGCAATATGTCAAAATAAACCAATCATCCTAATGGATGAACCAACATCAAATTTAGATCTTAAAACTGAGTCTACGTTATTTAAAAATTTATCTTCGATAAAAAATATTACTTTAGTTGTAATTGCACATCGCTTAAGCACCATAAAAGACTTTGATAAAATATTTTTTATAGAAAATAGTAAAGTAATAGAAAAAGGTACCCATAAGTCTCTTATGTTAAAGAAAAAAAACTATTACCAACTTTATCAAAAACAATTACAAAAAAATGCTTAAAATATTAAGTAAAAATATTTTTTTTTTAAATATCTTTGCAAATTTAGTTTTTATATCACTTTGGTTTATCAAAAAGACTAGTCGATGGGAGGGTATTAATGAAAATATTATTTCGAAAGAATTAAAAAATAAAAAATCATTAATTATTTTGATATGGCATAATCAATTAATGGGGTCAACTTTTAGTTGGAAATTTAAACCAAAGCTCAGACCAATAGCCACATCTCATAGAGATGGTAAATTAAGTATTCTTGTTCAAAAAAAATTTGGACTAGATCCACTTCTAAGAAAAAAAGATAATCCAAGTTTTTTAATCAGAGAAATATCTAAGACATCTTCAAAAGGAGATTGTATCTACATAACACCTGATGCTCCTCACGGTCCAAAATATCAAATAAATACAAATATATACAAACTCGCTTTAAAGTATAATATGAAGATTGCTATATTATCATTTAAAACTAATAATTATTTTAGATTAAATAATTGGGATCAATTAAAAATACCATTACCATTTAGCAGAGGTATATACCTTTGGGGCAATACTATCATAGACTCAAAAAATTTTGAAAATGAAGACACTTTTAACTCAAAAATTATTGAGGAATTAAATAATAATAAAGCGCTCATTGACACATATGTATAAGTATAAGTTTCTACAATTTGTAATTTATCCTTTGGTTCTTTTATTAGGGCTCATAAGATTTTTTCAAAGAAAGGAAAATATTCAGTCCTTAAAACAAAAATTATTCTGTATCTATGATTATAGTAAATTAGTAGATAAAGAGATTATTATTCACTTTTCTAGCATAGGTGAATTAAATTCAATTAAATTTTTAGTTGAAAATCTATTTAACAAAAATTTTCTTCTCTCCTGCTCTACGTTATCATCATTTTTTTTAGCAAAAAAAAAATATCCTAATTTAGAAATTATTTTTCTTGGATTAGATTTTGAATGGAATGTGAGAATTTTTTTATCTAAAACAAAAATAAAAAAAATGATATGGATTGACTCAGAAATTTGGCCAAACTGGTTAGACATTTCTAATAAAAAAAATATAAAAAATATTCTAGTTAACGGTAGACTTTCTGATAAAAGTTACCACAAGTGGAAAAAATTTATTTCTTTCTCAAAATTTTTAGGAAGTAAATATGATTTAATTTTTGCAAAAAGTAATGAAGATAAAATTAAACTCGAAAAAATATTTCAAAGAAAAATAAATTTTTTTGGAAACTTAAAATTTTTTTTAGATATAAATATCATTGAAAAAAAACAAAAAAATATATGTTTTGCTAGTATTCATAAGTCTGAATTTGATAAAATCTTAGAAATTATTAATAATTTGGATATGGAGAAAATTAATAATATTTATATTATACCTCGCCATATTCAGTATGTCAGAAACCTAAAATCAATTTTAAATGAGAGCTTTTACAATAAAGTGATAGTACATGAAGAATTTGGTTCAACTTTGCCTATTTTTGATAAGTCAAAATTGGTATTTATGGGTGGCTCTTTAATTCCTCATGGTGGACAAAATCCATTAGAGGCCCTTTCTAGAGGATGTTATATACTCACAGGCCAATATAATGATAACTTTAGGAGTCAATATTTAGAACTTAATGATCAAAATTTAGCCAGTATTGTAAGGGGTAATATCAAAGAGATAAGTTTAAAAATTAATCAATTGTTAGATTTAAATTTTGATAATTCAGACTTGATTAAAAATTACTTCAACGAAAATACAAAACATTTTGATAATTTAATGAATTTGATAAACGAATGTTAAAGGCACCGAAATTTTGGTACTATAAAAGGCTATCCATACCCGCACTAATTTTATTCCCTCTCTCGTTAATATGGATTTTAGGCACCTTTCTGAAAAAACAACTATCAAAAAATCAAAAAAGTAATATTCCGATTATTGCTGTTGGTAGTGCTATTATTGGGGGATCTGGGAAAACTCCATCAGTTTTGTACATTTGTGAAGAACTAGAAAAATCTGGTTATAAACCTCATATAATATCTAGAGGTTATGGAGGTTCTTCAAATGAAATTATCAAAGTAAGTCCCAACATGGATTACTCATTAGTTGGTGATGAAGCTTTAATGATGTCTCATTATTATCCAACTTGGATTAGTAAAGATAAATACCGTGCCTTTGAAAAAGCAGAGTCAGATGGAGCAAATATTTTAGTTTTAGATGATGCCTTACAATCATTTAATATTTTCAAAAACTTGTCAATTTACGTTTATGATGGAATACAGTCATTTGGTAACAGATGCCTAGTACCTGCTGGTCCATTAAGAGAAACGATAAATAGTGCCATTAATAGATCTCAAATATTCTTTTTAATTAATTCTAACCACTGCGAGGAGTTTAATGAAAAAAAACTTAAATATATTTTAAAGTACAAAATTTCAATTAATTCTGAATTGAAAGAAAAAAAATTAATAGCGTTTGCAGGTTTAGGTTTTAACAAAAAGTTTTTTGATCAATTAAATGATGAAAACTTGAATATAGTTCAATATAAAGAGTTTCCAGATCACCATCAATATTCAATAGATGATATGTATTCACTGCTTGATATAGCAAATAAAAACGACGCATTTCTAGTTACCACTGAAAAAGATCATATAAGAATTCCAAATGAGTTTAAAAGTTCTATAGGAATAATTAATGGAAAAATCAAATCAAATAATCAAATAGACTTAGTAAATGAAATTGAAAAATATTTTTAAAAAAATTCAACTCTTTGTAGAATTTCTCATATTTATTTTACTTTATAATTTATTAAGAGTTCTAAGCTTTAATCTATCATCCTCAGTAGGTGCCAAATTAATAGGTGTCTTGGGAAATTTTACAAGATACCCTAAAATTATTTCAAGTAATTTATCTTTATTAAAGTACAATCAACAAGAAATTGAAAAAATAACTCAAAAAAATTTAGAAAATACTGGAAGAGTATTTTTTGAGTTCTTTAATTTAAAAAAATTTAATTGGGATAACTTAAATGTCGAAAATGAGGAATATCTTGAGGAAATTAAGAGTTACAAAGGCCCAAAAATTTTTTTATCGGCGCACATTGGTAATTGGGAAATAACAAGGAATTATCTACTTCATTTGGGATTTGTACTACACTCAGTATATAGACAAGCGAATAATTCTAAAATTGATCAATACATTCAAAGGAATAGATTTAAACGAAATGCGTACTTTTACAAAAAAGGTTCTGAAAGTGCTAAGAATATGATCAAGGCTTTGAAAAACAATGAAGATTTAGCTTTGTTAGTTGACCAAAGAGATAGTAGTGGGCCTTTAATAATTTTTTTTGGTAAAAAGGCATACACAACAGATGGTTTTGCAAGCTTAGCATTAAAATATAAGGCAATATTGTGTCCTGTTTATACAATCAGAAAAGAAGATGGATCTTTTAAATTCATATATGATAAGCCTTTATCTTTTGAGGATTTTAAAAGTTACAGTTCAGTATCACTTACGCAAAAAATACACTCAGAATATTTTGAAAAATGGATCATTGCGAATCCAGATCAATGGCTTTGGGCGCATGAAAGATGGAGGTTATAATTATTTTTTTATTGAAATACTTCCATCTTTCATTGTGATATTAAATTGACTTAATTTTTTTATAGATTTTATATCTTTTATAAGTTTTTGATTATTCTTTAATATGGCATATCCTTTTTTTAGATTTTTATCTATTGAAGAATTTTTTATCAATCTATCAATCAGTGAAATTTTTTGAATTAATAGTTTAAATTTATTTTTAATAAGTAAATCAATTTTTTTTGAGACTGATAATAATTGATTTTTAAGATATAAGATTTTTCGTTCAGGGCTAAACTCAAATATATTCAAGGCAACGTTATAAATATTTGTTTTTTTGTTATTTAATGAAAAAATCATTTTTTCTATATTTGAATTCATATTATTGATTAATTTTTTTTCAATAGAGTAAACTTTTTTTGAAAAAAAACTTGCTGTTGAATTAAATTCTAAAATTATTTTTTGTGGGCTAAGTAATTTTTGTTTCAAAAAAATAATTAAGTCAGATTTTCTCTCCTTTAAATGAATAAAGAGCTGATTTTTTTCAGGTACTGCTATTTCGGCTGCTGCTGTAGGTGTGGAGGCTCTGACATCACAAACTAAATCTAATAAAGTATAATCAGTCTCATGACCAATTGCTGAAATTGTGGGTATTTTTAATTTAAATACTCTCTCAATAAGATCTGGTTCATTGAAAGGCATCATTTCCTCTAAAGAACCACCACCTCTGGCAAATATAAATAAATCAGGTTTTTCGAGTTTGTGGTTTGACTCAATTAAATTCAAGAATTCAATAATTTCTTTATGACTATTTTTGCCTTGAACACTGACTGGATAGACAGAAATCTCTGTCATTGGGAAGCGATCTTCTATTCTATGTATTATATCGTGAATGACAGATCCTGCATCAGATGTAAATACTCCTATTTTTTGGGGGAATTTAGGTAATGGTTTTTTCAAAGATTCATCAAAAAAACCTCTTGCTGATAAATCTTTTTTTCTTTGTTCAATAAGTTTGAGTATTGAACCATCACCACTATATTCGATTTGGTCAATTATCAATTGATAGACTGATCTACCAAATTTTGAATAGGATGTTACTCGGCCGTAAAAATTGTACTCTGTCCCCTCTTCAATTTTAAGATCTAATCTTTCGTAATTACCTTTCCAGCAAATACATGAAATTACGTCATCATTTTCTTTAATTGAAAGATAAACATGGCCAGAACTAGCGATAGTTACTGGTCCAGACTCACCAACTAATTTAATATATTCAAAGTTTGTCTCTAATAGATCTTTAATAGATCTATTAAGTTGCGTTACAGTAAATTCAGGAATATTATTCACTTAAGTTAATATACCAATTATTTTATTTAAATGAACGTTATAGTTATTGGTTCTGGTGCAAGAGAACATGCTATTTGTAGGCTTGTTCATAAATCATATCTATGTGATAAACTTTATTGTTTTCCTGGAAATTATGGAATTAGCGAAATAGCAGAATGTAAAAATTTAAGTAAAATTGATGAAATTATTAAAGAATGTGAAAATCTTAAACCTGACTTGGTCATTATTGGTCCAGAAAACTATTTATCTGAAAACTTAGCTGGTGAATTAAGGACTCTTGGAATCAGCGTATTTGGACCAGATGCTATAGGTGCAAAACTAGAGTCCTCTAAAGAGTTTATGAAAAAATTTTGTAATATTCATTCAATACCCACAGCTAAATCAATGTCATTTGATAATTTCGAAAATGCAAAAAACTATATAGATAAAAACCAAGGTCCAATTGTTGTAAAATATGATGGTTTAGCAGCAGGTAAAGGTGTATTTGTATGTCAAACTTCTGAAGAAGCTATAATTGCTTGCCAAAAAATATTCATTGACAAGATTTTTAATGAAAATGAAAATAAAGTTGTAATTGAAGAGCTTTTAGAAGGAAGAGAGATAAGTTACTTTACAATTACTGATAGTAATTCACATTTAAATTTTGGCTCTGCTCAAGATTATAAAAGAATTGGTGATGGAGATACCGGACCTAACACAGGCGGGATGGGCACAGTAAGCCCTGCTCCAATATTAGATAGAGATTTAGAGGAAAAAATTAATGACCTCATTGTCAATCGAACAATAGACGGACTAAAAAAAAATGAAATAGATTTTCAGGGTGTAATTTTTTTTGGGATAATGGTTAATAACCAAAATGAACCTTACCTATTAGAATATAATACTAGATTTGGAGATCCTGAAATTCAAAGTATATCTATGAGACTAAAATCAGACTTTCTTCAGCTTTTACATGCGGCCTCTACCAAAAATTTGAGTTACGCAGATATAGAGTTTCACTCTAATAAGAAAGCTATTTGTCTCATTTTGGCAACAAAAGGTTATCCGGATCAATATCCCAAAAAAACATCTATTAAAAATTTAAAAAATTTTGAAAATTCTGAAGACTTTTATATTTTTCATGCAGCTACAGTAAAAGAAGAAAATCAGGTTTTATCAAACGGTGGAAGAGTATTATCAATTGTGTCTTTGAAAGAGGAGTACATAGATTGTATGAAAAATGTTTATGAAGTTGCTGAAAAAATTGATTGGGATTATAAATACTATCGATTAGATATTGGTTCTAATTACTAGACCTTCTTTTCTTAAAAAAATTTGATACCAAGTTCTCATCTTTAAATGAAACTTTTTTATATTTTGTATTGAAAATTGTTTTCCTACTAGGATTATTATTGTTTAACAAATAATACACTTCTTTTAATCTAGCAGACTTTATAACTTCTTTGCACATATCACATGGCTCTAAATAACTGATTAAAGATAGGCCATCTAATCTTTTTTGTTTTAGTTTTTTACAGGCTATTCTTATACAAAGAATTTCTGAGTGAGCCGTAGGATCTTTTGAGTTTAATTCTTGATTATGTGCTTTGGCAATAATTTTTCCTGTTAAAGGATTAAAAATTACAGAACCAACTGGTATTTCGTTTTTTTCTAAAGCTTTGTGACTTTGTCTCAATACAATTTCGATAAAATTTGATAATTTATCCATTGTGCAAAAACATCCTATCATAGGTATTACAGCTGACTATCAAGAGGAAGTAAACTGTTATTCAAAGTATCCATGGTTTGCTCTTCGAAGACATTATTCTGAATGTCTTGAAATATTTGACTGTTCGCCGGTAATATTGCCAATAAGTGAGAATATAAATAATATTGATTTTCTTGATGGATTGCTAATTTCTGGGGGAGATTTTGACATCGATCCAAGTTTTTATGGTCAAGAAATTATATCAAATAAAGTTCAAACTATTCCTAAGAGAACTGAATTTGAGATGAATTTAATTGATTTATTTATTAGAACTCAAAAACCAATATTAGGGATATGTGGAGGCTGCCAACTCATTAACGTGTATTTTAAAGGGACTTTAATACAAGAAATAAAATCAAATATTGAACATGAACAGTCTAATCCAAGAAATGAGACCAGTCACTTAATCCAACTTGAAAATAACTCCTACTTGAGAGAAATAATTTCGACAAATGAGATTTATGTTAATAGTGCACATCATCAAGCTGTAGATCATTTAGGTAAAGATTTGAAAATAGAGGCTAGGGCTTCCGATGGTATTATAGAAGCTTTTCGTCATACACAGCATCCTTATTGTGTTGGATTGCAATGGCACCCGGAGTTTTTAATTACAGATTTTGATAAAAATGTTATTCAAGATTTCACTACAAATGTCAAAAATCACATTAAGTAAAAAATTATCTGAAATCTGTCAAATATCTAGAAACAAAGCAGAGATTTATATTAAAGAGAATAAGGTCTTACTGAATGGAAAGTTAGAGTCAAGACCATTCATTACTGTTATGGACAAAGATAAAATTGAATTAAAAAAAAAATATTTAAATAAAATAAATATAGTCTTATTTCATAAGCCTAAAGGATGTATTACTTCAAAAAGAGATGAAAAAAATAGGCATATTGTTTATGATTACCTTCCCAAAAAATATTTTAAATTTCATTATATAGGAAGACTTGATTTTAATTCAGAGGGATTATTGCTCTTTACTGATAATATCCCGTATAAAAGATATATGGAGTTACCTAAGTCTAAAATCAAAAAAGTTTATTTAGTAAATGTTATAGGTCCATTTAGTGAAATTAAGTTAAAATCAATGAATCAAAAAATATATGCATCTATCGTCTATCAAAAACCAAAAGTGTCCTTAATACACTCTAATAAAAATAAACATATACTAAGATTTGAATTAATTGAGGGAAAAAATCGTGAAATTAGAAATATTTGTAAAATTTTCAATCTTAAAGTGGAGAAATTAAAAAGGGTTTCTTATGGTAAATTTTATTTAAAAACAGTCCCTCATGGTAAATTTAAAGAAATGACAATTAATGAAAGTTATTAGTGGAAAATTAAAAGGCAGAGCTATTCAAATAAATAAAAAAGGATCTTATAGACCAACATTATCAAGAATTAGAGAGGATTTATTTAACTTAATTAAATATAACTCAATTTTAAATGTATCTTTGACAGATTCTATATTTATTGATTTGTTTAGTGGCTCTGGATCAGTAGGTATCGAAGCTTTATCTCAAGGTGCAAAAAAAGTGATATTTAATGATAAAAATGAAGATAATTTATTTTATATAAAAAACTTTGTTACTAAAGCTGGTTTAGAAAATTATGAACTACATAATTACAATAGTTATAATATAGATTTATCAATACTAAAGGATGCTGATATTATCTTCATTGACCCTCCTTATGATCATAATTTACAACTAATTGAAAAAAATATTTATAAAAAATTATATCGAGAATGCTTAATAATAATAGAAACTAATCAAAAATACTCGCATTCTAAAATTATTCTTGAAAAAAAATATAAAAATAAATGTTTATACTTTTTGAAGATATCTACCTAAACTTAAAATAATTAAAAAATTTTGCAAAAAATTTTTTAAAATAATCATACTCTCCAAAAACTAATGCAAAGGCAAAAAGGGTAATTTGATATAGAGGAAAAATTAAAATTAGTTTTACTAATATATATAAAGGATAAAAATTAATGATTTGATCCAGTTTTATAAACTTTAAAATTGGATCAGATAAAATTACAGAAAAGGATCCAGCTAGACCAAATATTATAAAAACTTTGACTAAGTGAAAAAAAGACTTGGCATTGAATATAGCAATTAATTTATTTAACAATTTAAACTCTTGTATTTCTCTTCAAGATTTCAACACCAGGCTGGTCTAAAAAATTTATTTTTGATATCTTCGCCCTTAAGTAAATGTCAAATATTAAATAAAATAATAGAAAAGAGTAGTCAATTAAATTTTCTTGAATAATTATTTGATTTACTAAAAATTTTTTTTTCTCAAGTGTCTTGATAGCACCTTTTTCTAGTATTGAAATTAAATTATAACCCTCAATCAATTTTTTGTTGTTATTGATTTTTGGTACTTTATGAGCAATAGAAAAAAATAAAAAATGTTTATCAATTGGTCCTTCAATAAAAAGTTGGAATTGACTATGCTGGTCAATTGAACCATAAGCAGAAATATAATTTTTGGCTCTTGTGTTTTTTCCTAAACTTTCTGCAAATATTTGACGATACCATTCATTGATAGAGTGAATACGATCATGATAACTTAGTCCTACAAGATTCTGAATTTTATTAACATCTTCGTATTTTGAAGTTGAAAGAATTGTTTTAGCTAATGTTTTATGGGTTTTTAAGAACATACCTCTAGCAGCAATAAATGATTTTAATAGCTTTGATAGAGAATATCCCATGACTATTAAGGGCAGTAAAGCTGTAATTGAAAAAATACTGAATCTGCCACCTATGTCAGAGTCATGATCAAAACATAAAATATTGTTATCTAATGCAAAATTTTTTAAGTAACTATTTCTATTCTCTGTAATAAAAATAAATTGATTAATAAAATTATATATTTTTTTATTTTTCAAAATTTTTATTACAAGGTGTAAAAAATATTTTGTTTCTATAGTATTGCCGGATTTCGAAATAAAAATAAATCTATCCTTTTTTGAAATTTTTAATCTACTAAATGTAGAGGTAATATTTACAAGCGAGGGATTATCATAAATAAATAGTGAGCTATTTAAAATTTTTGGATCGATAAACTGTGCAAGCAATTTAGAACTTAGCGATGAACCTCCCATTCCAAAAACATGGGCTTTGTAATTTTTATATTTGAATCTTTTTATATCATATTGAGAAAAATAATCTTTCTTATTGATAGGGTTAAAAATCGGTAATTTTATAAATTCATTTATTGAATAATTACAAGAATATTTTTTTTTAAATTGAAGTTTTTTAAAATTATTATTAATTTTCATAGGAAATAATATATAGAAGAAAAAAATTAATTAATCAAAGATAATTATCTTTTACTTTTACCATTGAAAAGCCACTGAAAGAAATTTTCATCTGTTTTATAACCGCTCTCTGCATCTATTTTATCAATAATCGTATCATCGGCACTACTAGCATCCGTCTGTTCTAAGATCGAATTCACTAATGAATTGTCGCTTTTTGATGCAACATCTAAACTTTCAATGTCTGTGGACTCTGGCTCTGGCAAATCATTTGAGGGTGGTATTATAAGAGTTTTATTATAGCCAACACCTACCTCATTCATTTTTTCTCTCTGACATCCAATGGATAAAAGAGTTATTAAAATTAAAAAAGTCTTCTTCATATTTTTTTATTTAAAAAGAGAATATTAAACATCATAACTATAAATCCAACAGTAATACTGCTATCAGCTAAATTAAATGCAGGCCAGTGATAATTTAAGATATATATATCAATAAAATCTATTACATATCCTCTAAATACTCGGTCTATAAAATTACCGAAAGCCCCTGATAATATTAAAACTAATGAAAACCTAAAAATATAATCTTGTGTTTGAATCAATAAATATAAGAAATAGATGATAATAGAAAATATAATTACACTTACAATTATCTGATTAAGTGAGGGATTATTAAATAAACCAAATGCAAATCCATAATTAACAACAAAAGTTATATTTAATAACGGAATAATTTGGATACTTTCATATAATTCAAAATTACTAATAATTAAAGCTTTGCTAATTTGGTCAAATATGATTATTGATAAGAATATTAATAATAGATTACGGGATTTACTTATTGAAATGTTTGCCATACATCATTGCATCTTTTACATAGATTATTAGGGTCATCTTTAACTTCAGGTAGTACTGTCCAACACCTATCGCACTTATTTCCTTTAGCTAAAGATACTTCAACATATATGTCTTCTTCATCAAAATTGAGAGATTCCTTTGTTTTGTTTGATATATCCTCAACCTCAGCATTACTGACAATACACATCTCTGCTAAATTAATATCTTTTAAAATTTCTTGAGTTTTCGCAGACAAATATAATTTAACATTTGCTTGAAGACTTGAACCGATTACTTTTTCATTTCTCTTTAATTCTAAAGAAGCTGTCACACTTTTTCTGACTCTTTTTAGTTCGTTAAACTTATCTTGTAGTGTATGTTCGTAAATGAAATCTTTAGGATTAATTGTTTGTGTTAAGATACTATCATGATTATTGTATTTTCTTAATGACCAAGCTTCCTCTGCAGTAAATGAAATTACCGGCGATAGCCATTTAGTTAAAAAATCAAAGAGAATATTTAGCGTTGTCGAAACAGATTTTCTTTTGTCACTTGTAATGGGGTCACAATAGAGAGAGTCTTTTCTAATATCAAAATAAAAAGCTGAGAGATCTATGGTGCAAAAGTTCAAAAGTTTTACATAAATTCCATGATAATCGTGATTACCTACAAGGTGTACTAATTCAGAGTTTAATGACGAAACTTTTCCTAACATATATTTCTCTAAATCAGGCATTGATTTTATTTCAATTGTTTCTTTGGGGTTAAAATTATCTAAATTGCCAAGTAAAAACCTGATTGTGTTTCTTATCTTCCTATAAGAGTCAATTTGATAGTTAATAATTTTATTATCAATTTTCAAATCCTCAGAATAATCAGAGGCAACTACCCAAATTCGCAAAATATCAGCTCCATACTTATTAATAATTTCATCAGGAGATATAACATTTCCTATTGATTTAGACATTTTTCTACCTTTCCCATCAACAACAAAGCCATGAGAGAGAATGCTTTCAAAAGGAGCCTCACCTCTTGTTCCACAGGATTCTAGCAAAGAAGAGTGAAACCATCCTCTATGTTGATCAGAGCCTTCTAAATACATAGAAGCTGGCCAATTTAAATCATCCCTGGCTTCTAATACATAAGAATGTGTTGATCCACTATCAAACCACACTTCAACAACATCCTTTACTTGTTCAAAATCATTTTCATCATAATCAGGCGCGAGGAATCTTGAGGGACTGGAGTTAAACCAAGCATCCCCTCCCTCTTCTTCATAAACTTTCGCAATTCTTTCAATTACTTTGTTGTCTCTTAGAGGTTCACCAGTCTTTTTATTGACAAATATGGGTAATGGGACACCCCATACCCTTTGCCTAGAGACACACCAATCAGGTCTCTCCTCAATCATAGATCTTAATCTATTCTGACCCTGCCTTGGATAAAAATTTGTTTCATTAATGGCCTTAATTGCTTTTTTCCTTAAATCATTTATTTCCATTGAAATAAACCATTGGGATGTATTTTTATAAACTAAAGGAGCTTTTGATCTCCATGAATGAGGATAGCTATGGATTAATTGACCTTGAGATAAAAGATTATTACATTTTTTAATTTCATCACATATATCTTGATCAACCTTAAAAATATGTTTGCCAGCAAAGACAGGTATATGGTCATAATATATTCCACCTTCATCAATAGTCATTGGAAGTTCTAAGTTATGTTTTTTTCCTAAAATGAAATCATCCATACCATGCACAGGACAAATATGAACTATTCCTGTTCCTTGTCCAGTAGTCACAAAATCACCATGTAAAACTGGGACTTCAAAATCATATCCAGAGTCAAATAATGGATGATTACATTTTGTGCCAATCAAATCTTTACCTTTAGTTGAAAAGTTAACTGAGCTAGTTTCAATTTCGTTGTCTTTTAAGAAATCATCCTTTAACTCAGATGCAATAATAATTTTTCTTTGAATATTGTTTTTTTCAAAAGATAAAGATAGATATTCAATGTTTTTATGAACTGCCAAAGCTCTATTTCCAGGGATGGTCCACGGAGTAGTAGTCCAAATCACTAAAGAATGATCCTCTAATTGTGAATTTGGGGAGCTAGATATTGGAAAGCTTGAATAAATAGTTGTAGATTTGTGGTCTTGATATTCAACTTCTGCGTCAGCTAAAGCTGTTTTCTCTACAACAGACCATAAAACAGGCCTATGTCCTTTGTAGATACCTCCATTTTCCAAAAATTTTCCAAGCTCTCTCACAATCTGTGCTTCAGCTTGATAGTGCATAGTGGTGTATGGATTGTTCCAATCTCCAATAACGCCTAGTCTTTGGAATTCTTTTTTTTGAATTTCAATCCATTTGTTAGCAAAGTCTCTACACTGTTTTCTGAACTCCAAAACAGGAACATCATCCTTGTTTTTCTTTTTAGCTCTATACTCTTCTTCAATCTTCCATTCAATTGGCAAACCATGACAATCCCATCCTGGGACATATATCGAATTTTTATCCAATAACTGTTGATATTTAACTATGATGTCTTTTAAAATTTTGTTAAGAGCATGGCCCATATGTAGATGACCGTTAGCGTATGGAGGACCATCATGAAGAATAAATTTTTCTTTTTTAGAAGATAGTTTTCTTAGCTTGTAATAAATATTGTCATTCTTCCACTTTTCAAGGATAGAAGGTTCTTTATTTGGTAAGTCAGCTTTCATTGAGAAGTCTGTCTTTGGAAGTAATAACGTATCTTTAATTTCCATAATTTAAAATTTTCTTTGCTACAGTGATATCTAAACTAATTTGATTTAACAATTCTTTTATTCCATTAAACTTTATTTCACCTCTTATTTTTTCATGAAGAATGACTTCTATTTCCTCTCCATAAATATCTCTTTCAAAATCAAATATTAGAGCCTCCAAGATAGGGAAATCTTTATTAAAAGTTGGGCGCATACCAAAATTGACTATTCCATGATGAATTTGTTCTAATATTTTGACCTCAACGGCATATACACCGTAAGGTGGAATCACTAACTCTTCAGGATATTCAATATTAGCTGTAGGTATTCCAATAGTTCTACCTCTTTGATCTCCTTTGATAACAATTCCTGAAATACTAAACTTGAAGACTAAATTTTGATTTGCTTTTTTAATATTACCCTCAGATATTAAATCACGAATTTGGCTTGAAGATACCTTATCGTTTGAATTTGTATTATTGATCAATTCAACTTCCACCAAATTAATATTTGTTTTTTCACATATTTTTTTAAGAGTTTCGATATTTCCTTTTCTTTGATTACCATATCTAAAATCATTACCTAGATACAATTTTTTTATATCTAATTTATCAATTAAAATTCCTTGTTCAAATTCCTCAAAACTTAAATTTATTAAATCTTTATTAAATTTTAGATCAATAAGTATGTCTATATCTAATTTTTCTAAAATAGAAATTTTTTTTGATTTTGAATTAATTAAAAAATTTTTCTTATTTTTAAAAAAAATCTTAGGATGTGGATCAAAAGATAATATAGCTGTTTTAGCTCCTACAGCTTTAGCATCTTTTTTAAGTTGATCTAATATTACTTTATGGCCCTTATGTATTCCATCAAAATTACCAATTGTTAAAAAAATACCTTCTTTTAAGTTAAGGTCTTTAAAACTAGTTTGAATGTGTTTCATATTTTCAAAAAGTTTGATAATTACTTTTGTAATAAATAAGTGGTTTTTTATTTTTTAGATTTGAGTAATTAGTTATTTTACATAATATAATTTCATGATCACCTGCGTTGAACTTTTTATGAACCGTTGCTTGTATGTATCCAAGTGAGTCATTAAAAAAAGGTACTTTATTTTTTGATATTGAGTACTTTGTATTTTTCCATCTATCTTCAACATTACTTGAAAATTTATCAGACAAAGTTTTTTGAGAATTTGCCAAAATATTTACGTTCAAAGGACTTCTTAATTTGAATGATTTTAAATAATGATTTTCAATACCTAGGCAAAAAAGAAACATAGGTGGATTTAAAGAAACACTTGTAAATGAATTAACAGTGCAACCAAAATATTTTGATTTTTTTGTTCCATTTGTAACAACCGTAATTCCAGTCGAAAACAATGCAAATATAGATGTTAAAGTTGGTTTTTTGTTCATATATTTTATTTTATTTTTTAATGGTAGCGCTGGAGAGACTCGAACTCTCACGAGGTTGCCCTCACCGGATTTTGAATCCGACGCGTCTACCATTCCGCCAC
>MDTD01041420.1_pt1 | contig 20021 bp, 26 predicted proteins | sample 811221 | NCBI WGS metagenome assembly MDTD01 (sample SAMN05326646, study PRJNA326480) | marine metagenome | isolation source: seawater | place: Pacific Ocean: South West | collected 2011
AACGCCACCTAAAATGAAAAGTACTGGAAGAACTTCTTTAGAATAATTTTGAGGAAAACTAATTGCTAAATTAATATCTCCTAAATAAGAATGTAATAGTTTAACTTTTTTTATTTTTCTAGAATTGTGATAAAATTCAACTTCTTCCAAATCAATTACAGTTCCTTTGATATCTAAAAAATTTAATGATATTTTTTTATGCAAAAAGGCAAAAAATACTAACGTGGTAATAAATATTATTATAATCGCTGACATTTTTTTCATATAACGAATTATATTAGGAAATGTTAAGAACTTAAAACAATGAATTAGTTAGTAACACTTGTAAGACTAGCAAGAGCATATTAATATAGAATTATGAAAAATAATTTGATTAAATTAGATTTGCAAGATAATTTGGCAATTTTATTTATGAATAGCCCACCTAATAATTTAATAAGTAATCAATTTTTGGATTCTTTACAAAAAAATATTTATGATGCTGAAAAGAATAAAGCCAGAGCTTTGTTAATAACAAGCAAACTTAAACATTTTTGTGCAGGCGCAGATCCAGATTTTTTTTTAAAAAATTCTTCTAAAAAACAAAATGATCCTATGAGGTTAATACGTATAATTGAAAGTGTTAAAATACCCACGGTAGCAGCAATCAAAGGAGCAGCTTTGGGAGGTGGTTTTGAATTAGCTTTGGGATGTGATTTTATAATTGCAGCAGATACTTCTCGTATAGGATTAGTAGAAACCTCAGTAGGACTTATACCACTCTCTGGTGGAGTTCAGAGACTAATAAATAGAGTAGGATCAGCAAGAACAAAAGAAATTGCAATGTTCGGCAGAAGATATGATGCGAAAACTCTTGAAAATTGGGGCGCTATTAATATGGTTGTTCCGGAACTAAATCTTTTAGATACTTCTATAGCATTTTCAAAACAATTGTCTAATGGACCAACCAAAGCATTTCAGGAAATTAAAAAAATAGCTGATAATACAGTTATGTACGGTATTAAAAAAGCTGATACGGAAATAAAAAAATCAATTAAGAATGTTCTAAAATCGTCCGATGCTAAAACAGGAATAAATTTCTTAGCAGGTAAAGAGAAAAAAATTAACTTTAAAGGATAGTTGAATGTCTGGACCACTTAAAGGCATAAAAGTTGTAGACTTTACAAGAGTTTTAGCAGGACCACATTTTACAAAGATTTTGTGTGATATGGGAGCAGAAGTAATTAAGATTGAACATCCAGAAAATGGTGATTTATCAAGATTAGGTCCACCTATTACCAAAAACTTTTCACATTATTATGTTCAACAAAATATAGGAAAAAAATGTATTTCTTTAGATTTAAATAAAGAAGAAGGAAGAGTTATAGTTAAACAATTAATAAAGAAAGCAGATATAGTTGCTGAAAATTTTAGACCGGGTACATTAGCTGCATTTAATTTAGATTACAATAGTATAAAAGACTTAAATAAAAAACTAGTGTATGTTTCAATAAGTGGTTATGGACAAAATGGTCCTTTGAGAGGAAAAGCTGCTTTCGCTCCCACAGTTCATGCAGAATGTGGAACTGCTTTTGCAAAGTTTAAACATGAAAGTATAAGATTGACTGATATTGAAGCTATGCAAAGTGATTTTTCACATGCAGACGTATATTCAGGTTTAGAAGCTTCTATCTCCTGTCTCGCTGCTTTAAATAATGCGCAAAAAACAGGAATAGGACAGCATATTGATATTAGTCTAGCAGCTACTATGATTGCAGTTAATGAAAGAGCACATGCAGAACTATCCGGAGATGATGATAACAGTGATGAACCATTTGCTCTATCTGCTCCGATTTCGCCTTATTTAAGATTAAATTCCGGAGAAATAGTAGTCATTGCTGCCAGTCCTATTTTAAGCTTTGTTTTTTTTCGATATGCGAGAATGATGAGAAGATTAGATTTGATTGATAATCCAAAATACAAAACTGCCAAATTAAGAAGAAAAAATTATAAAGATTTAATGAAAGAAGTTTATGATTGGGTGTCTACTTTTAGAAATGCAGAAGATTTGGAAGCACAAGTAGGTGAAGCAGGATTAGCTATAGGAAAATTAAGGAGCATGAAAGAATTTGCTGAAGGCCCTTGGGGAAATTATTGGCAAATAATTAGAAAAGTTAAAATCGATAAGAATAATATAATAAAAATACCTGGGTTACCTTGGAAGTTTTCTCGTACAAAATGTGAACCTCAAAATCATTTAGCCTTCAGAGGAATGGACAATGAAAAAATATTATTTGATCTTGGTTATACAAAAAAAGATATAAAGAAACTTTACTTTAAAAATATATTATCAAAAGGGAATATCTAGTTATAAGGAAAAAATTAAGCTATCAATTTATTTCCTAATTATAATTTTACAATTAAACTATGTTTGGTTAAAAATTTTAAACAACTTCTATGCACAGATAATTAATAAGCCTATTTGAGAAATATACATCTATTATTATTTATTATTGATTATATATAATTTATATTAATAGAAGGATTAAAAATGGATAAAAGATTTGATAAAAATAAACCTAAAAAAAATTTAAAAGAAAAAAGGCTAAAAAAGGTATAAGGAAAAGAAGTAATTTATGAATAAAATAAAATAATAGATTAATAGCTGGTTAATTTCTCAATTTAAATAAATACCCAATAAACTAGAAAGCAAAAACTACTAAAATATTTTCTGTAAATAAGGTAAAACTTTACAGCTTTATATTGTTTAATAATTCTTTTATAAACGTTCATTTTTAAAGAACAGCAAAAGACATACCAAAAAAGCATATTGCAGAATATTTTTTACATTTATCACAAGTAATTCTCCTAAAGCTAGGTACCTTTTGCTAGCAACTTGTATAAACAGAACATTGATAGGATTCGCTAATTGAGTTATTATTTTATTTAATAAAAATTATTATGAATTTTAAAAATGTTATAAAAATTATAGCAGTGTTGAGCTTTTCATTAATCAGCTGCAGTGATGAGAATCAAAATAAAAATAGCTATAAAAAAAAGACTGATATACCTTTAACAGGACAGTCAATAGACAAAAAAATTGTTCCTAGTAAAAAAGTAAGTGACTTTTACTAACGATGAAATGCTTAATGAATTATTAAAAATTATTCAGGTTTTTTATAATTTTTTAATCTTTCAAAGGTTTTATCTGCCATTTGACACTTTCCCTTCCATTCAAAAGTAGCTCCTTTGAAATCTTTTTCAAAGCCTGTAATATCCGCAAACGCTCCTATACATTTTTGCCCTACTAACTCTTCCCATCTCCCTTCACCACTTACAAAAATAAAAGAATTAACCCCTGCTCCTTCTTGAAAAGAACCTCTATCTGTTTTAAATTGAGTAAAATTAGTATCACCATTAGACTCAGTAAATTTACACATTATGTTTGAAGCAAAAGTCTCTCCTTTTTCTACTTCTAAAATACCTGTACAGTGTGACTTTCCGCTTACTCCTATATTGGTTAAAGTTATAACCTTGTTGTCATAAACAATATAATTCCTTGTTTCACTAACCTTAAAAAAAGTAATGAAATCGTAGTAGCCATATACGTCATATAATAATTCTGCTGTAAAAGCTCTTGAAAATACAAAAAATAATAATAAAGTTTTAAACATTAAATTCATTTAATTACTCCTTAAATTGATTTATTAAACATATGAACCTACATAGATATTTACAATAGAAATAAAGATTAATATTTTAATAATAATTTTTCAGTATTTGTACTTTGTAAGTTTTATTATCTAAATAGAATCATCGTTAAAATGTTTCATTAATGATAGTCTTCCTCGGTTATATAATGTTTCCTATTGGCTTTTTAAAAGTCGTGGAATTCATGCATCAATTTAAAAACATGTAACAAAATAAAATTTACAAAAATCTTAACATAACACTAGTATAAACAATGGTTTATGTAGAGTTTGTAGAATAAAATGAAGAAGAGAGAATAACACCTCAAACACTAAAAGTGCTGTTATTTTTAAATAATTATAGGAGTTTTTGAATATGTTAATAGGACAGATAAATATAATAAAATGATAGGAAAAAACTGCAATTTAACAGCTAGATATATTGACGATTTCTAATTTTATAATCATATTTTCAAATAACTAAAAATTGAATAATTTAATCTTACTTATATAATTTTATTATGCAAAAATTATTAATTTTACTTATATTCTTAATCTACAATATATGTTTTTCATTCGAGTACGAAATACAAACTCATGCTAAAAGAACAGTTATAAAAACGATACCTATATCAAACTCAGAAAAATATATAAGTTTTATCCTTGAAGGAACATGGACTGATAACCTAGGGAATTATGGAACGATGCAACAATCAAGCTTTGTTATATTAGATAATACTAATGTTATAGAGCTAGATGGATATGGCAAAACAGTATACCAGAATAATCAGGAAACTTATTTTAGGGGATATAGAAATCGTCAGGAAAAAGATAGTGGTGTTGGAGAAACAAAAATAATAAATTCAACAGAGGAATTAAGTTCTTTAATTGGAATGAAATGTCCTTATGCAGTAAATTTTTTTAATAACAATGCCTATGCTTTTGCAAGATGTAAAATTACTGAAGAACAAAAAGAAGTATTAAGTAAAATATCTCAATAAAGTAAAAGTAACTATCTAATTATCAAGGATTATTTGATTTCTGTAAATCTTATTACAAAAAAATACTGTAGTAAGACTCCATGCATAGATAATTGATAGGATTTGTTAATTAAGCTATTATTTTATTATGGAAAAACTAATACTAATGTTGGTATTACTATTTGTATCTTTTGAAAAAGTTAGTGCTAAGGATTACATCCTAGAACAACAAGGTAAAAGAACTTTGGTTAAAGAACATATTTATTCTGAAACTGATAATTTAAAAATATTTAAACTTGAAGGTACTTTTAAAGATAACGCAGGTAACTTTGGAGAAGCCAATAGCATAGTTAATGTAATAACTATTAATAATATAGTAGAAAAGTTAGAGGCAAGTAATGAACTGATATATAATGAAAATATTAAAGCTTATAATACAGCTAAAAGAGCCAACAATGAATTAAAACAAGGCGTAGGAAAATGGTATTTTACCTACGCTAGTAAAAGTATAAATGCAATTATTAATTCAGAATGTTTATATAGTATTAGGTACTATAATGATAATTTTCTAACATTAGCTAAATGTGATATTTCTGAAAAAGCTTTTGAACAAATAAAAAAAATTAAAAAATAAATATATTCTAAGACTGCTTTAAGTTCATACACTTCTGCTAACTTAAAAATGGCATTCAGCTTCTATGACAAATAATTGATAAAATTAGTTTTTTAAACTATTATTATTTAAATCAATTTAAAACTTTTCTTTAATTTATCATTACCATAGGGAGGATTAAATGGAACAAACTTCAATTTATCTTTTAGCTGAAGCGTTGCTAAATCAAAACTTAAGAGCTACTGAAAGTACTAATACATTTTTACTTTTTACTATATTTTCATACTTTTTCTTCGTAGTAATAACTGCCTATTTAATAAGAAAATTACATCTTATTTCAAGAATAATTTCTGCAATAATAGCCATATTTTTTAATTTCATTATGATATTATATATACAATCACAAGTATTAATAGGAAAAGTCTTATTAAATGCTTTAAGTAAATTAGCAGCTGAAGGACAAGCTCCTATATTTAAAGAAAACTTAATTAAACAAGGAGTTGAGCCTGGAGCTGAATTGTCAACAATAGATCCCTACCAATTAAAAATTTTAATGATAGTTATTTTTGTTTTAGGAGCAATTACTCCTATTTACTTATATATTTTTGCTAACTGGGGAAAAGATTAATCTTAATATTTATTTAAGATAACTGATTAAAAATATATACCTAGCTCTGATAAAAAAAATAATTAAGGAAACTAAATTTGTTTTACATTAGCTTTCTTGGCTAAATAACCCTTTGCCAAAGTATTTTAATTAATACGTAGTTTTCTTGCTTATAGAATGTTTCACATTAGCGTTTTAAGAATTGTGGGATACGTGTAAATGTATTTTAGGCCTTCTTCTACCAAATAAGATTTAACGACTCTGTACGATTCTTGAATGAAATCTATTAAGTGTTTATACACTTAAGCTTTGTATACTATTTAATCCTATAATGAGTTATGGTATTCTTTAAATAGTTTGGTTTAATTATTTTAGATTTATGAGATTTTTTTTTATTATATCCATCTTTATACTAACTATGAATTCTTACTCAATCAGTTGGACAAAAGAGTACAATGGAATAAGCTCAAGTAAAAAAATTAACTTATCTGATGGTGGAAAGTTATCTCATTACGAAAATAGCGGTAATTGGAAAGACAGTTTAGGTAACTACGGAACACAGAGGTGTTTTGGTACAATACAAATTAATCCTTATAAAAAGATTGAAGACTGGAAACTATTTTGCGAGGGCATGGATCAGGACAGAAACAACTTTGTTTTAGAATATTTTAGAAATACAGATATGGAAGCTGGAACTGGTTCATATATTTTTATTGATGGAACCGGTAAATGGAAAAAATTTATAGGTACTAAATGTAATTATGCTATTACTTATTTAGATAATGCAATGTTTAACTTTGATAAATGTAAAAATAATTAATTTTTTTAAAGAAAACATATAGAATAATTAGGAAGATAAACTCAGTAAAACTTTTAAATTTTTTCTCATAGACATTAGAGAGTTTAGAAATTGATTAGTTTTTTAATAAATTTAAAGTATCTTTTGAAACTTCACACTTAGTAGTTACAAAGGCATGATCATTTAAATAATTTACAGCATATACGCATTCCTTATTAGCTAGTTTTTTATATGGACCAGTTCCGTTTAAAATTATAGATTTTCCCACACCAGCATCAATATCAGTTTCTTTTCTTATTTGCAAAAAAGAATACTCATTACCATCTGATAGGAATGTATTACAATATATTTTTTGCTCATATAACTGACTATTTTTTTCTATCCTATGACCTACACAGTTTGCTGTCCCATATTTACCTAAATTATCTTTACTAGCACCATTTATTTCAAAAGATGAATACGTAGAGCCTTCCGGGAGCTTTATTTTTTTTAATATAGTTACTTTTGCTGTTGCATCGCTTATCCATTCAGCCGATAAAGAAGTATTACTAATTAGTATTAAAATTAATAAAAGTATATATTTCATGATTAAATAATATCATATCTGTTTAATTGGTAAAAGATTATAGATATTTATTGATTTTTTATTTAATTTAAGACATTAATATCAGCATATCTAATAAAAAATGATGAAAATCTAATGAAAAAACTAATATTTTTTTTTATTTTTTTATATTCCTCTTCACTATTATCTTATGATTATAAAATAGATATACACGGTAAAATTGTCAGTAGTGAAAAGCATAAATATTCTGATAATAGTTATTATAGTATTTTAAAGTTAGATGGCACCTTCACAGATAATTTTAGTAACTACGGAAATTTTAATGCTCTAGTAAGTTTGGAAATAGATAACGGTGAACTTAAACAACATTTTTTTTCTGCTGAATTAACTTATCAGGATGGTTCAATTTTTTACGGGCAAGGCTCTAGAACTTCTAGAGAGTTTGAACAAGGAACCGGTAAACTATTAATTACAACTGCAAATAAGAAATTGCAAAAGTTAATAGGAGTTAAATGTGTTTATGCAATAAATTTTTTCGGAAGTACTTCTTTTACTCTTACAAAATGTAATATTTCTGATAGTCAAAAAAATGTACTTAGTAATATTTCTGATAACAAATAATATTAATTATCTTTTAAATTAAAAATTATAGTCGTTAAGACTGTTTTATGCTTCTTTACCTTTGCACTTTAGATTTCAGTGCTCATAATTTTTAGAATAAGCTAATTAAGTTATTATTACTTCTGATTTAGGAAGGAAAATTGACTAATTTGTATTATTTATTTTATAATATCTTATAACTTAAATATTTTCTAAATGGTCATTTTAAAATATCCTAGTGAAAAATCATAAAATCTATTAATCTTTTACTAATGAAATACTTTACATTATTTATTATGATTTTCTTTACAAGCATTATAAATGCTAATGATAAGAACCTCCATCTTGAAATGACTGCATCAGGAGCTTATGTTACCTTTAAAAGTATTAATATGAGTAATGGAACTAATGTAATTCATTATGAAAATGATATGGCTTGGACCGATAATTTTGGAAATTATGGAAGCGCTTTTTGTTATGGGTCTTTTATTTCAAAGGATAAATTTTATACTAAATTTGATCTTTATTGTGAAACTAAAAATCAAAACGGACATGTATTATGGAGTTATTATACAAGACCAAATACAGAATATGATGCAGGAACAGGAGAAGCTTTCTTTATTGATGGCAATGGAGATTATATAAATTTAATTGGCTTAAAATGTATATTTTCTACTAAATATTTTGAAAAAAAAATATTTTCTAAAACTAAATGTAAAATTTCGACAGAACAAAAAGATTTTTTAAGCAGAATGTCTAAATAGACTCCTAGTTTAAAATATTGAAACAACGCTAGGTATCTCTGATTATAGGATGGTAATATTTGCCTTTTATGAGTACTAAATTTATTTAAGTAAACATTAAAAAATAGTCTGGTATAGAGATAGAATATCTATTAATCTATTACTTGAAATTTAAGGTGAGAATTGAATACTATATCTCTAGAAGACTTAGAAAAAAAAATTGAAAAAGTTCAGAAAGAATGGGCTGACAGTATAATTGAAATTGGAAAAGCTTATTTAAATAAAAAAGATTATTTATTTTTAACTAATGAATTTTTAGATAAATTGTATCTTTTCAATGAAGGTAAAGTATTATTTAAACCTACAAAGGCATATCAAAAACAGTTTAGAGCAAGCAAAAACGAGTTTATTTCATACTTTATAGGACATAATAAAGTATCAGATGAAGATAAAGGTTTTGCTCTAGAGCCCTGGAAAGAAATTTACTTTGAAAACTTTAATACGTTATATTTAGAAAAAATTTTGGTAACTATGGGCAATTATTTTTTTACTAACTACAAAAATGAAAAAATTAAAGTTGAATATACTTTTGGTTATAAGTTTCATCGCGGGAATGGTTTAAAAATTATTTTTCATCATTCATCTATTCCATATAGAGTTTAAATAGTCATAATTTTTTTTAAAATTTTACTTATTCAAAGAATATAGCCTTTTTACAAAACATATAACTAATAGTATCTTCTTGATCTATTGAATATTCTAGAAAACTATTACCTTCATCATCATCATTTAGAATGGTTTTGAGTCCAGCACTTTTATATCTATCATATGCCTGATTAATTTTTTTTTCACATTGCTCTGCATTTTCTAAATGTGTTAACAATGTAACCTGTGGCACATTAGAAGTATTAAGAAAAACAACTATTTGCATTAATGTATACATACTCTAGATAATAGCTTAATTTAATAATTTGTGAAGTTTACTAAGTTTTAGAAGAATTGTGATTTGAAATATCTTTTGATAAACTTTAAAGTTATTTGGTTTAATAAGTAATTTTTGAAGATGTGACTTTTTGTTTCTTGCCAAAACTAATACCTTAAATTAAAGTAGAATTATTATTTTATACACTAATAAATGTATCTGACATGAATATAAGTTTTAAAACAGTTCCTTGGATTGAATCAGGTTTAGGAAAAATATCAATATTACCCGAAATATGTAAAAAACTTAAAGTGGAAAGACCAATTATTATTTCTGATAGTGGTTTATTTAAATTAGGTTATATAGAAAAAATTACTAATATACTCAAAGAAAATAATTTACAATCATGTGTATTTAAAGACGTTTTAGCTGATCCACCTGAAAATAATATATTTGATGCTTTAAAGATACTGGAGTCTTTTTCAGCTGACGGAGTAATAGGTTTTGGAGGTGGAAGTTCTATGGATGTTGCAAAAGCTCTTTCATACTTTAGTATAAACAAAATACCTATTGAAAAATGTTATGGCGTAAATAATTTAATTAATAAAAGAGTTCCTCTTATTCAAATACCAACTACTGCAGGAACAGGTTCTGAAGTTACACCTATAGCAATTTTTACATTAGAAAGTGAGCAAAAAATGGGAATTGTAGATCCCATATTATATGCAGATAGTGCCATATTAGATGCTGATTTAACTTTAGAGTTACCAAAGAATATAACTGCTTATTCTGGAATTGATGCAATGGTTCATGCAATAGAGGCATATACAACTAAACTAAAAAAAAATCCTTTATCAGATCTGCTTGCTAAAAAAGCTTTAGCTCTACTTGGAGCAAACATTAAAATCGTTGTGGAAGAACCTCGAAATAGATCTGCACGTCAAAATATGTTACTAGGGTCAATGCTAGCTGGTATGGCATTTTCAAATGCTCCAGTAGGAGGAGTTCATGCTTTAGCTTACCCTATAGGCGCAAGATTTCATGTGCCTCATGGTTTATCAAACTCACTAGTTTTACCAAAAGTTTTGAGTTTTAATGCTAAAAAAGCAGAGGGTATGTATTGTGAAATAGCTGGTGATTGCTTGCCTAATTTAAAGGGAAAAAAAGTAAAAATAGATGACTTTATTTTAGGAATCGAAGAATTAATAATTGATTTAAAAATTCCAAAATGTTTGAAAGATGTAGGTATTAATCATAATGATATTCCTATGCTAGCAGAAGATGCAATGAAGCAACAAAGACTATTAGTAAATAATCCTAGAGAATTAAAATTAGAAGATGCTAAGTCTATTTACCAAAATGCGCTATAATACATGACCTTCAAAGTTTATGCAAACAGAGCAATACTATAATTTGAGTTTACTTGGTTTAAATAATACTTTTTTCTTTAGTATAATTACCAATTTTCTATATCAGGACGAAGTTCTACATCAAAAGACCATGCAGATCTTGGTTGATGGGCTATGTGATAAATTTCTTCAGCTATATCCATAGGCTGAGTAAATATTTCATCAGGCTTATTAAACTGTTGTTCTATTCTAGTTCTTGTCCATGGAGTATTAATGAAAGCATCTATAATCAAATATGCTATGTGAATACCTTTTGGACCAAAATCTTTTGCTAGTGACTGCGCTAAAATTCTCTGTGCTGCTTTTGTAGGCGAAAAATAGGGAGTATGTGCTACTCCTCTTTTAGCTGCAGTATTTCCCGTAACTATAATAACTCCTTTTTTTGCTAATAACATATCTGGTATTAAAGCATGAGCAAGATACATTAGAGAATTTGTATTAATTTTAAAGTTTTCTTCAAACCATTCTGGTTTTCCATCTAAAAGTTTCTCAAAATTACCTTTTACTGCATTATGAATTAAAACTTGAGGAGAACCTAAATCTGATTTGATATTTTTACAAATTTCCATAAGTTTTTGTGTATCTGAAACATCACACACATACCCCTTAGAGTTAGGAATTTCTTTTTCAAACCTTTTTAGTCTTTCTTCAGACCTAGCTAACATAGCAACAACGTATCCAGCTTTAGAAAATCTTTTTGCAGTATATCCACCAGTGCCCTCGCCTACTCCAGTTATCATACATACAGGTTTTTTCATACTAGAACCTCCATATTTGAAAGCTTATAATTATATATTATCATATATTACATTGCCTCTAGTAACATTTGATTTGTATAGTGTGTTTCTAATATGAGGCATAAATCTAGTAAAAATACTTTGACATTTCTGAAAGGAATTTTTATTGGCATACTCCATTATTGCAACAACCTTAACTGGTTCAACATCATCAGTTTTAGTAAGTGTCCACTTAGTCATTCCATTTTCTTTTAAGTAAGTTACTACCTTTTTATCTTCAAAAAAGAATTTATCTTGTATCTTTACCCACTCTTGATATGCAGGATTTGAGGGAAAGGTGATTGTAATTATACTAGTAAATTTTTCCATGGTTATTTATAATTAACAGATGAAAAAAATACAAGTAAGAATATTTACATATGTACCAAATCCTAGAATATGGAAATCTTTGATAGCAGCTGATATTTTGGGAGTAAATGTTGAAGTTAGAAGCGACAGTCCTAATAATTTAAAAAATTGGTTGTGGGATTTTAATGCTAGACCATTATCAGAAAAAGATAAAAAATCTTTAAGAAACAATAAAATTTCAGCACAAAAAGGATTTAAAGGTAACCTGGTTAAAACAAAAGAATTTTTGAAGTTAAATCCTTATGGCACTGTTCCAGTTGCATTTAATATGTCAGGAAATATAGGCATCTTTGAGTCTAATAGTATCTTAAGATTAATTGCTAGGTTAGGAAAAAAAAAAAAGCATATATGGAAAAGATTCATTTAATAAATCAAAGGTAGATAGCTACCTAGATAGATGTTTAGTTTTTGCTACTTTAACCCAAGATTATACTTTAGCACTGTATGCGAATAAAAAAATATCTAGACACTATATAGAAACAGCAGAAAATGCATATACTTCATTTCTCAACGGCATAGAAAAAAATCTAAAAGAAAATAATAAAAAATACTTAGTCTCAAATAATTTAACTATTGCAGACATATGTTTTTTTGGAGAACTTAGTCAATTTTTATTTTATGAAACTAAAGCAATAAACTATTTAGGAAAGAAAAAAGAAGGTATATTTAATAAATATAAAAATAAATATAAATTATCAAATTCCTTTTTTTGTAAACTATTATCCCACAAATCCTTTAAAAGGTATGCCTTTTCTAACCTTAATAAAGCTGGAGTATTAGAAATAATAAATTTTTAAGATGTTAATATATTAGCTGACATTTTTGGTTAATTAATTTAATTTATAAATAGAAAATTTCTTAGGGAGTTAAAATGATAAAAGTTCATGGATTAAGTTTAAGCAATCACTCTTCAATGATAAAATTTGCTTTAAAAGAAAAAAAAATTGATTTTGAATGGGTAGAAACCCTTCCATACAGCATGTCCAAGGATGAGTCTATTCTTGAAAAGTCTGCTATAGGAGCAGTACCTATTATAGAATATCAAGGAGAATATATATCTGAAACCCTTGCTATTTTCTCTTTTCTAGAGAAAAATTTTCCAGATATAAAATTATTCTCTGATGACCCTTTGGAGTTTGCTAAAACAATAGAGATAATCAACATATGTCAATTTTATATAGAACTACAAGCAAGAAACTTTTATCCTTTTATTTTTTTTGGAGGCAAAAGGCCAGAAGGTAATATAGATGCAATTAAAGATAAAATTCATATGGGTCTTAAATCTTTAGAAAAAAAAGCATCTTTTAACCCTTACATGATTAATAGCTTTTCTTATGCTGATATTTATGCTTCGTTTAGTATTTCTACAACCATACCAGTATGCAAACAAATTTATGATTGGGATATTTCACAAGAGTTTAAAAAGATTAATGATTGTTTGAATATAATTAACTCTAGAGATGTAGCAAAAAATGTCTATGATGATGTGTCTAAGGCAATGGAAAAATTAAATAATAATGCTTAAATATACTTTATGAATTTTTCTTATAGCTAAATTAATATTATTTAATTTAAAAATATAAGTTAAGTAAATGTATTAAGGTGAAAATTATACTTGATTGGTTGTAAAATACTTTCACTTTGAATATAACTAACTAAAGAATTATTGGCTATATAGTTTTAAGCGACTAATCTATTTTTATAGTATCTGCATAATCTAAACGCATTAAAACAGATCTTCCATTTATAGCCTCCTCTGGTGTACGGTGTAAAATTCCTTTTTCACCACCACAAGACTTTTGTCCCTTAAATATTGCTACATGCCAAGGGTCTATAAATTTTCTTTCTTTCTGATTTATAATAATTTTTTCATTTTTTTTACCACTATAATATGCTGAATAATCACAAGCATAACTAGGAAACCATTCTGTCCCCTTTCCATGATATGTGACTAGCAACCTTATAGGTACATTATCAATATGAAATCTTTTACAGCCTCTTGATGTTTCAAGAGTATAGTTTAAAAAATTCTCCCTTATTGTAATACAAAAAAGATTAATTATTTTTTCCATATCTTTAAGCCAAATATTATAGAACTTATTTGCTTGTACTTTTTTTGATAAGTTTTTATCTAATACTCTTTTGATATCTTGCAAAATAGTTTTTTTAGCTACTATTTTATTCAAATTAAAAGGCTCTTCCAAAAGTTCCTGAAAGAATGCATCAGCATCGTCAGGTTTATCTCTTTCTACAATACTTAGGTATGAGTTATCCTGGCTAAAGTGAATTAGACTATCTAAATTAATTTTTTTTACTAATGACATTTGCATCTAGGTAAATATAAAGAATTTATTGCTAATATGCAATACTATTGCATTAGATATTATTATTTCTTTTAGTTCATAAAAGAATTGCTTATAAAAGAGTATAAATATTAAATATCTTCAAAATTTCCGTGTCTTCCGTGACCTTTTGAGAACCTTCCTGCACCTTTAATTCCTTCCTTAGATAGGATGTTATTATTTATACTATTGTTCCACTCATATAATAAGCCTTCTTTAATACTCAGATTAGATTGCTTTAAGGTAGAATTTCTATCTGCTCTAACACATTCTTGAGGAAATTTAGCTATAGTTTTAGCTATTTCTTCAGCCTTGTTTCTGCTGTTTCCATCGTCAACTACATATTCACAGAGTCCTATTCTTAAACATTCATCAGAAGATACTTTTCTTCCAGTTAAAATTATTTCTAGAGCTCGCCCTTGCCCTACAATCTTTGGCAGTCTTACTGTTCCTCCATCTAGAAGAGGTATTCCCCATCTTCTACAATAAACTCCTAAATAAGAAGACCTTTCCATTACCCTAAAATCACACCAAAGAGCTAACTCCATACCTCCTGCTACTGCAGGACCAGCAATAGCACCAATAACTGGCTTTGATAATTCTAATCTGCTTGGACCCATAGGTCCTCTAGGAATATCACTACCATTTTCACTATTATTTCTATTTTTAGATATATTTAAAGACGCTAGAGGTGTTGAACCTTTTAGTGATGCAGCATACTTTAAGTCCCATCCTGCACAGAATGAACCTCCTTCTCCCCAAAAAACTGCCACAGAAGCATCTTTATTATTTTCAAATTCAATAAATGCTTCGTATAATGAATCTGCACTTTCTGGATCCATTGCATTCCTTGCTTCAGGTCTGGAATGAATAATTGTCCAAACATTTTCTTTTCTTTCAATTTTAACAGTCATTTTAAAGTCTCCTTGGAAGTTTATGATATAGATTATTAAAACTAGAGTATAAAGAAAAGGAAACTAAGTAAAAGTTAATTGAATACAAAGAAATAAGAAAAATAAATTAACAGTTATAAAATAGCTTTAAATTATACCTAAAAGCATCAGTAATCTGTCTTATCCTATAAGTATAAAAAATTTAATTCTTATTTAATTCTTGATATATTTCATTATCAATTTCACATACACCTTTTCCAAAAATTATTTCATCGAATATATTTAAAGCATAAGTACATGTATTTCCAACAAGATTTTTATAAATGCCTGTACCATCAATTAGTTCAAATTTTCCTGTGCCTTTAGCTGCGTATCTATCATTTCCTAAAACTCTAGACCACAAATATTCATTATCAGAAATTTTATATTTGCAGATGCTTTTCAAGTTTATTAGATTACCCTCTTTAAGCATTCTGTCTCCTGAACAATTTTTTATTGCGTAAACACCTGTGCTAAATGTTACACCACCCTTTACACTAAAAGTTTGATATTTACTACCATCACTAAATAATGTTTCTGTGTTAATTTCTAAAGACAACATTTCATCAAAATAAATTTTTTTAGAAAATACTAAATTTGAGTAAATTATAAAAAAAATTATTAAAATATACTTCAATGTTTTATTTAATTATTTATTATGTACAAATCGTAGTAAGCTCTTCCTAGAGGCTCTTCAATTGTTGACCCCCTGAGTTCTAATCCTTTGCCAATAAAAATATAATTATTTATCCAATCATATTTTTTGCTTTTAGTTTTCATTTTAAACTCTGCGTTCCATACCTTTAGTCCGTTATCAGGAGCTGAAATATCAGAACCATCCATAATTTTTGTATTCCAAGTTTCATCGGTCGTCACTTTTACATTATATTCCAGAAATACTACTGAGTTATCATCCATAGTAATATGGCATTCAATTTCAAACACCATTCTGGTTTCATCCAAAAAAATAGCGTCTTCAACACAAATATTTATTTTACCAGATCCATTTTTTAAAGTTATTTTTCCCCCCGGAAAATATGTGCTATAACTAGAATTTGAAGTCATTCCAAAGGTAGAACCATCCAGTTGAAGATCCCAAGAACCAACTTTTTCATATTTTAATTTAGCAAATATAGGAAAACAATAAAGTGTTAATGAAAACAGAATAACAAGTATTCTCATAGAATATGTCCTTTCTTAAATAACATTATAACTTTTGCATTTATAACTATATTTTCTTTATCAATAAATGAAAGAGATTAAAACATTAATAATATAAAGCAGTAAAATGTAGTATTCAATCTATTTATTAATCATGAATATAAAAAAAAGTAATAAAAATAGACTGTTTAATTATTTTTTTTGCGTGGTCTCTTTAATATTCTTCATTTCTTTTAAAGCAGCATCATTTATTTTACATTTCATTTTAGAAAAGAAAGTATTTTGAAAATATTTTATCCCATATACACATTTAGAATTCAAGAGATCCTCAAATGGACTGTTAGCAGAAATTACAATAGCTTCACCAACACCTGTCCCCTTTCCTCCTTGCTTTCTTTGGCCTTCCATAAAGTAAGATTTGTTGTTTTGTAAAGTAAATTTATTACTAAAATCAACTTTATATATATTACCTTGTTTCATTATAACGGTTACAAATGAGTCAAAATCTCCATAGTTTCCAAAATTATCAGTAAAAGCACCATCTAATTTAATAGCTCTAAAAAAGTAGTCATCAGAGTAATTATGTTCAGTAATTACAGTTTGCTTTCCACTTACATCCATTACAAATTCATTACTACAAAGATTGGAATGAATATAGAAAAGTATGTTAAAAAGTAAAAAATATTTCACAAAAACAGCTTACAATATATTTATTTAAATTAAACAAATTAATATTTATTTAAAATTCATTATCTTAACACACTGATTTTGCTTATTTTATTCAACTTTAATTAAGAAGTTTAAGCTCAAGTAAGGTTTATTATTATATAACTATAATTTTAAAGTAATACTATTTATTAGATAAATTGCTTAAGATTTTTTTTTGCTTTTCCGTTATTTTACATTTTTGTAAGAAAAAAGCATAATCATTAAAAAATTTTACTGCATAATTACACGACATTCCGATTAAAGCCTTTAAAGAGCCAGTAGCTCCAATTACCTCTGTGCTTCCTACTCCTGTATTCTGTTCTTGTTGCGTACGAACTCCTCTACCATAAATAACTTCATTATTTTGATAGGTAGTTTTTCCAAAACCTTCTAGTCTTACAACTTCGTTATTTTTTAATATTACCGATGCGTTATTATCGAAATAACCATAATTACCTAAATTATCGGTAAAAGTTCCATCTAGAACAAAATTTATAAATTTTTCTGTCTTAGATATTTCATAAGATGAAATTGTATTTCTTTTGCCATTAGTAGTTCTTATATATTCAAAACTAAAAACAGAGTTTGTAATAAAAAAAAATAAGACAGCTAAATTTTTCATAATTAATGTATAAATAATTTTTTAAGAAGAGTGCTAGGCTGTATAGTTGCCTAGCACCAACTTTTTAAATGGTTACTTAATTTTTATAATTCTTGATTTCTTATGTTCAGGAATAACCCTTTCTAAAGAAACAATTAATAAACCATTTTTCAATTCAGCACCATTGACTTTGACATCATCTGCTATTGTGAAATGTCTCTCAAAATATCGCTTTGCAATACCTCTATGAAGAACTTCAACTTTATCTTCTTCATTTTTTTTCACAGACTTAATTGAAAGTGTATTATCTTTCACCTCTACATCAATATCATCCTTACTATATCCTGCCAAAGCTACTTGAATATCGTATTTATTATCACTTTGTTTTATAATGTCGTAAGGTGGATAATTAGTATGCAAACCTGGACTTTCAAACATATCATTGAAATGATCAAAAATATTATCATAGCCAATCGTATGTGGTCTGAGTTGATTAAAAATAGTTAATGCGTTTGTCATTTAAACCTCCTTGTTTTAGCAAAGTTATTAACAGGACCCATTATGGCATCCTCGTTATACATATAAGTATTGATACAAACATTTACAAGTATTAAGATTATATTTTAAATAAAGTGGTTTTTTTTATAGTTTGTATAGTTTAAATCAATTCAATTAAACTTATAAAAACTTTAGAATAATTTCAGGTGGTCTGCATATCACAAATTCTAAACCATTAAAAAATATAGGCCTTTGTAGACAGATAGGATGTTTGTGTAGAAATGAAATAACAGAATTTTTGTCATTTAAATCTATAGAATTTTTCTTAAATACTTTCTCATTAGTTCTTACTAATTCTCTCATTGGATTTGCTAAGTTGTTAATAATTTTTTTTATTGTTGGCATAGGCAAGCCTTCTTTTAAATACAATATTTCGGTAAAAGGGATCTCTTTATCTAAAATAATTCTTTTACAAGATCTAGACTTTGAGCATCTAGAATTATGAAATAAAAGATATTTTTCTTTTTTCTTAATTATAAAAATTCCTTATTAATTATTAGACCTAAGAAGACGATATAAATTATATATATTATAGAAATTAAAATTATTAATTATTTTTCTTATTTTCCCTAAGCCTTATTTTTTTAAATTTAAATCTATTATTATTCTTTTTAATTTTTTTTTTTATTTTATATTTTTTTGAAAAATTAGCAGAATTATTATTTTTATTTTTAAACAAACTGTCAATATTAAACTGGAGACCAATAAGTTTTTCAATGTCTTTTAATCTTTTTTCTTCTGTTTCGTCAAAAAATGAGATTGCCGTTCCCTCTTTACCTGCTCTGGCAGTTCTGCCTATTCTATGTATATAAATTTCTGGCTGAGAAGGTAGATCATAGTTAATAATAAATTCAATATCTTCTATATCAATACCTCTAGCAGCAACATCTGTAGCAATCAAATAATTTATTTTATTTTTTTTGAAATCATTTAATATTCGTGTTCTTTGAGACTGTCTTTTATCTCCATGAAAAGACATTGCACTATATTTATTCTTATTAAGTCCTTTTGCAAGATTATCTGCTCTTTTTTTTGTTCTAGTATAAATAATAGCTTGGTAAATTTTTTCCTTTTCTATTAATTTTTTTAAAATTTCTAACTTTGATGATTTTTCAACAGAAATAATTTTTTGTATTATTTTTTCTATTGGTTTAGATTTAGGTGACAGATTTACCTCTTTATGATTTCTTAAAAATTTCAAAGCAACATCTTTTATATTTTTTAACATTGTAGCTGTTATGAAAATGGTCTGTCTTTTCTTGGGCAGACAAGCATACATTTTTTTAATATCAGGCATAAAGCCTAAATCCATCAATTGGTCAGCTTCATCTAGAACAACTGTTTTGGTATAATTTAGTGTTAGACAACCTGATTTTAAATGATCCATAATTCTTCCAGGAGTTCCAACTAAAACATCTACACCTTTTAAAATTGATTTTATTTGTGGATTAGGTTTAACCCCTCCAACAATTAAAGTTGTTCGTATAGAAAGATATTTACTAAATATACGTAAATTATCAAATATTTGTGTTGCTAACTCTCTAGTAGGAGCAATAACTATAGTTTTACAAGACTTCTTTTCATATTTATATTTATTCAATGTTATATTATGTAAAATAGGTAATAAATAAGCAGCGGTTTTACCTGTTCCAGTTTGAGAAATTCCCA
>MDTD01066179.1_pt1 | contig 20019 bp, 17 predicted proteins | sample 811221 | NCBI WGS metagenome assembly MDTD01 (sample SAMN05326646, study PRJNA326480) | marine metagenome | isolation source: seawater | place: Pacific Ocean: South West | collected 2011
CGGGTGCACTTTGGTGACATCGACGCCCAAACCGCTCGCGAGATTTTTATTCGCGACGCCTTGGTGACCGGTAACGTCATGAAGCCGCCGCGGTTTCTCAAAGAGAATCTGGCGCTGATGCGTTCGGTGGAGGAGCTGGAATCCCGCACCCGGCGCCGCGACCTGCTGATTGAAGAAGAGGCACTGGTGCAGTTTTACGACGAGCGCCTTGCGCCTGAATGCGTGGGCATGACCTCGCTCATCAAGTGGCTCAAATCAGATCGTGCACACGATGACATGTTGCTGCTCAAGCGTGAGCAGATTCTGGTGCGCGACCCGGGCGCCGAGGTCGAAGCGCAGTTCCCGCCCACCTTGGAATGGCAGGGTGTGGACTACCAGCTCCGTTATCAATTTGAACCGGGACGCCAGAACGACGGTGTGTCGATCACGATCCCTCTGCCGCTTTTGAATCGTGCGCCGCGGTATCTCTTTGACTGGTTGGTGCCTGGCTTACTCCGCGACAAGTGCATCGCCTTAATCAAAGGGTTGCCCAAAAATGTGCGCAAGCAGTTAGTCCCTGCGCCGGATGTAGTGGACGCAGCCTTGGCAGAGATCACGGCCGAGGACAGCGATCTCTGCGCTGCGTTGAGCCAGGTATTGAAGCGGCAGCGCGGCGTGCAGGTAGCCCCCTCCGATTGGCAACCGGCGCAGCTCGAAGATTTTTACCGCATGAACATTCGTGTGGTCGACACCAAGGGCAAGCTTTTGGGGCAGGGGCGTGACATGGCCTCACTGGTCTCGGAGTTTCGGGCCGGCGAACCGGCTGCTGTTGCCCCGCAGGCCGACTCGCCTGAGCGAGCAAACGTCGAGCGTTGGGACTTTGGTGACTTGCCGGCTGTGTGGAAGTCAAAGGCAGCGGGACTCGAGGTGATCGCCCACCCGGCATTGGTGGCGGAAAAAGACAGCGTTGCGGTGCGCTTACTGGATTACCCAGGTGAAGCGGCACTGGCCCATGAGCACGGCCTGGTGAGTCTCGCGATCAAACAGGCGAGCCAGCTGGCAAAGTCTTTGCGCAAATCTTTGTTGGCGGGTAACGAGTTGGTGCTGGCGTTCGCGGCGGTCGAGGTGGATCGCAAGCAGCTCATCGAGGACGTGATCGCAGCGGTAGCGCATCAATCGTTAAGGGATATTGAGGCACCGCGATCTGACGCGGCCTTCAAGCAGTGGTTCGATGCCTTGCGTGGGTGCTGGCATGCCGATGCGGTCGCAGCGGGGGATCAGCTCGCGACTGCCCTGAAGGCGTGGAGTGCGGCGCGGACTCAAGCGGCCAAACTCGGGAGCGACTATCACGAAAGCCAGAAGGACTGTTGGGCCGATATGGCGTGCCTGCTCGACGGGGCAACCCTGCGTCACGCAGGCACTGCATGGCTGCGCGAATATCCGCGCTATGCCAAAGCGGCAGAACATCGCATAAGCCGATTGAACGGGCAGTTTCTGAAGGATCAAAAAGCTATGGAGATGTTGTCACCTTGGAGCGAAAAGCTCGCCGACGCAGCGTCTCAGTATCCCGGTTTGGTACGTTTAAGTGAGGAAGCTTTCCAGTATCAGTGGATGCTGCAGGAATTCAGGGTGTCGTTGTTTGCCCAGCAAATGAAAACCCGCTTGCCGGTATCGGCGAAGCGTCTCGAACAGCAGTGGCAACGGGTATTGCAATGGATCGAACAGAATCCACGCTGATTTGTCCGTGACCCACGCTACTATTAGGAGTAAAGTTGAGTCATCAGCGCCGCTGGTGTCTCAAAAGCGTCAGTGAAGCAAGGAGCCCCGAGAGCTCAAAATGTTGCGGTATGCCACAGTCGAATTTCCCCTCACATTCTTGCGGGCAGCACGCCGTGTGGCGAGCCCTGTACTCGTGGCGAGTGTGCTCCTCGCCATTGCCCTGCCAGGCCAGGCCCAGAGTGATCAGGGCGATGAGATTGACCCTTGGGAGGGCTATAACAGGTGGATGTTCAAATTTAATGACGGTGCCGACCGGCTGATCATCAAACCCGTTGCACGAGGTTACGACTTCATTACACCCGAGGTCGCACGCGTCGGCGTAAACAACTTCTTTACCAATTTCTATGACTTCAATGGCGCGCTCAACGCGCTACTGCAGGGTGAAGTCGAGCAGGCGTTCAATAACACCTTTCGAGTTTTGACCAATAGCACCATCGGCCTCTTCGGTCTCTTTGATGTTGCATCCCGAGTTGGTATCCCGCGCTATGAGACCGACTTTGGCCATACTTTGTCTATCTGGGGTGTCCCGACTGGTAATTATTTCGTCATCCCGATTTTGGGTCCCAGTACTGTGCGCAACGCATTCAGTGCATCGATGGATGCCGTCATATCACCGACAAGGCAAATGATGAACGTCGAGGAATATTGGTTACTACAGGTTCTCAATGTGGTGAATTTTCGCGCCAGCTTGCTCGACGCTGAGGAAGTAATGAGTGGCGATCGGTACATATTCTATCGCGATGTTTACCTGCAGAATCGTGCGGTGCTGGAGACCGGCGGGCCGGTGAAGGACGACTTTTCGGAGTTCAACAACGACTGGGACGAGGACGAGTTCTGATGCTTCGCCGCCAGTGGCTGATGCGCCGCTGAAATGATTCAGGTGGGACAAGTGTTGGTGGTCGATGACTGCGCAGACCGCGCCACCGCCTTAGTGGCCGCGCTGGACGACCCGCAGCACTGCTATGAAATTACCCCCGAAGCACCCGACATCGAGGCTGTACTGGGCCCAGACAGCCCATGGGACTGCGTGATCTGCCATGTGGAATTGCTGGATGTGTCCTGGGCTTCAGTGCGCCGAGTCATGCGTAACTTTGACGTGCAGGTACCGGTGCTGGCGGTAAGTGATCACCGCGACATGGATAGTATGACCACTGCCCTCGGTTTGGGCGCGGCGAGCTTTTTCGTGAATCCTGCTGATAAGCCCGGTTTGGTGAGGCGTGCCATTGAGCGCAGCGTTCATCACCGTAAACTTCAACGAGACCTCGTCGAAACCAATGAGAGCCTTGAGCGCGCCAATACAAAGCTAAGCCACTCGCTCAGGATTCTTGAGCAGGACCAGGCGGCGGGGCGTCAAGTGCAGAAAGCGATGTTCCCTGCACACTCCCTTAGGGCCGGAGATTACTGGTTCAGCCACCGAATCTTGCCCTCGCTTTATTTGAGTGGCGACTTCACTGATTACTTTGAGGTCGGCAAGAGCAAGGTAGTGTTCTTTCTGGCTGATGTGTCCGGGCACGGCAGCTCCTCGGCGTTCGCAACCGTGCTGTTAAAAAACCTGTTTGCCCGCAAGCGCTCGGACTACCTGCGCCGCGATGACAAAACGGTGATCAGCCCTATCGACATGCTGGCGCTCGCAAATCGTGAGCTGCTTGAGCTCCATGTAAACAAGTACGCGACCATGGTGGTGGGCTGCCTCGATTACGACACCAATAACCTGCAGTACTCCGTCGCGGGCCACCTGCCCAAGCCAGTACTGATGACGCCTGGCCACATTGAATACTTGCCGGGTGAAGGCATGCCGGTAGGTCTCACACCCGAGGCCACCTATGGGCTCGAGGAGGCCACTCTGCCTAAGACGTTTATGCTGGTTTTGATGTCCGACGGTGTGCTAGAAACCATTGAGGAAGTCGATTTGATTGAGCGTGAGAAAAAACTGCTGCAGCGTTTGGGTGGCACCCTGGAAAAACCTGGCGATCTGATTCGCAGACTCGATCTGGGAGAGGTTACCTCAGATGATCTCGCTGATGATATCGCAGGTCTCTTTGTGAGCCGTGGTGTGGGATGAGCGACTGCCGGATCTGCACAGCCTCCAACGAGGGGGCCCATGTTCTGAAGCTCGAGGGTGACGTGCGCCTGACCATGTGCACGGCGTTGGACCAGTACTTCCAGTCGATGTTCGCCGAACCTGGATTTATGAGTGTGTGGGTGGATGTGACGGAGGCGGATGGGCTCGACAGCACTACCCTAGGAATGCTCGCGCAGCTGGCGATTCAAACCAAACAGCGTTTTAACTTCCGTCCAGCGATCTTTAGCACGAACCCGAGTATTGACCGCCTCCTCGACACCATGGGATTCGATCAACTCTTCGAGCGGCGCAACGAGTGTTGCAACGCAGACTCAACGATCATGGAAATTCCGGCTGTGCCCTGCGAGGCAGGTGAAGTGAAAAGACAGGTTCTGAAGGCACACCGTACCCTCATGTCGATGAGTGATGAGAATGCCGATGCATTTAGGGATTTAGTTAGTGCTCTTGAGCAGCCGTAGTTCTCGCGGTCGGCGAGCAGAAGCCTCCACCTGATACATTTTGAAGGTTGCGTTGGTAGGGTATTGCAGCACTGTACTTACGTGCTACTAAGTCCACCCTTTAGACCGAATAAGTAGCGCTTCCTTCTCGCTCGTGAGTGAAGGGGTAGCCCAGTGAAATTCAGCCCAGAGCTACATGAACATGCTTACTCAGACGATTCAGTCAGCAGATACACTTTGTCGATGATGGCCTCGACCTGCAGCTCAAGCGATGCGTAATCCATTTCTGCCACCAACTCCAGCTTAAGCTCGTGGAGCAGCTCGATGACTTCCTTGATACCCTCTTCATTCGACATGCCACACCTCTATCCCTATCCTGGGGAACGATTTCTAACATAGTAATTCACGAAAACAATTCGTGTTGCGGGAGGACGCGTGGGGGTGCCAGAAAACCCCAACAAAACCGCTACAGAGTGGTCTTACCGATAACCGCCCGCTCGGATGGCTCAGCGCAATAGGCCATTGCTTCAAGCAGTGTTTCTACGGTGGATTCGACTCTGTGCGCGCGCTCACTCAGATGCCGGCGGTACTGCCGACCACCGTACTGCCCTTGATACAACCCTAACATATGTCGTGTGACATGGTGCAGCCGCGCGCCCTCCCTCAGCTGACGCTCGATGTAGGGCAACAGGGTCCCAACGGCATCCTCACGGGTGCTGCTTACAGGAGCGACCGCCCCAAAAAGCCGCTGATCGACCTCGCTCAGGAGCCACGGGTTCTGATAGGACGCGCGGCCCAGCATCACCCCATCCACGTGCTCGAGGTGCTGCTCGCAGGCACTCAGTGTTTCAATGCCGCCGTTGATGACAATGGTCAGTTCTGGGAAGTCGCGCTTCAAGTGGTGCACCCACTCGTAATTAAGCGGCGGGATTTCTCGGTTCTCCTTGGGCGAGAGGCCGCGCAACCAGGCCTTGCGAGCGTGAACAATAAATACTTCTGCGCCACCAGAAGCCACTATGCCCACAAAATCCATGAGCTCGGAGTAACTCTCCTGAAAGTCAATACCGATGCGTTGCTTCACGGTCACCGGTATGTCACAGGCTTCACGCATCGCGATGACGCAGTCACGCACTAACGCAGGCTCGGCCATCAGGCAGGCACCAAAGCGGCCATTTTGCACGCGGTCACTGGGGCAACCGCAGTTCAGATTGATTTCGTCGTAGCCCCACTTTTCACCGATAGCTGCGCAGCGGGCGAGATTCGCCGGTTCCGAACCACCAAGTTGCAAAGCCACGGGGTGCTCTTCGTCATTAAAGCGCAGGTGTTGCTCAATATTGCCATGGAGCAGCGCGCCTGTGGTCACCATCTCGGTGTAGACCCGGGTGTGGCGCGTCAGCGTGCGCCAGAAGCGCCTGCAGTGGCGGTCGGTCCAGTCCATGCAGGGCGCGGTGCTGAAGCGCCAAGGGTTGTGAAAACCCTGCGACGAGCCAATTTGTGTGCCGCGATGTGGGCTATGTGCGTTGAGATCTGTCACCAAATGCCACCCATAAATCTTGAAACACGATAGGCGTAGTCGCCATGTCACGCAGCATCGCAGCAGGAGCCTTAGGATAGCGCCTCCAGCTAAGATCCCCAGTCAACGGCGCGGTAAAATCACCACCGCACGCGGATTAATGGAGACTGATAGTATGAGCCCCCGGCGATTTTTTAATAGGATACGATGCTTTCATCTCTCTGCCGTCGTTCTTTTCTCCAAGCCACTAGCGCCTCCGTGGGCGCGCTCTCGCTGCGAGGTTTTGCCGCAGACGCGCCCGCTGCGGTGCACTTTACCCACGGTATAGCTAGCGGTGACCCGCTCGCTGATCGCGTTATTCTCTGGGCGCGTGTATTACCGGGCAGCGGCGATGATGATGCAGTGTCCTGCAAATGGCAGGTCGCTATTGACGCGTTCTTCGAGACCGTTATCTCCAGCGGTGAGGCAATGGCCTGCTCAGAGCGAGATTACACCGTCAAGGTCGACGCCGTTGGCCTTGCCCCCGGCCAGAGTTACTGGTACCGATTCATTGCCCATGGCGTGACCTCACCCATCGGCTGCACCCGCACTCTACCTGTAGGTGAGGTTAGCGAGTTCAAAATGGCAGTGGCGTCATGCTCGAATTACCCGCAGGGGTTCTTCCATGCCTACCGCGAAATCGCCGAGGCCAAACTTGATGTGGTACTGCATCTGGGGGATTACCTGTACGAGTACCGGGTGGGAGAGTACGCAAACCCCATTGCCGAGGCGCAGTTGGGCCGCAAGGTCGAGCCTGAGACCGAGCTCTTTTTGCTCGAGCACTATCGCATGCGCTATGGGTTGTACCGCACCGACCCAGATCTACTCGCCGCTCACGCTGCACACCCTTGGATTACGGTGTGGGACGACCACGAGATGATGAATAACACGTGGTGCGCGGGAGCCGAGAATCACGACGAGGGCGAGGGCGATTTCTTTGAGCGCATTAGAGCGGCCCGGCAGGCCTACCACGAGTGGATGCCGATCCGAACCGGTGCCGAGGGTGATCAGGGTTTGATCTACCGCGCATTTCAGATCGGAGGATTGGCCGATCTCATAATGCTTGACACACGCTTGGTGGGTCGCGATGAGCAGCTTGATTATGGCAAAGGCATTGAGCAGGCGGGCAGTGTGGAGGCCTTTTCTAAAAATGCTCTCCACAACCCTAGGCGGCAGATGCTGGGTGAAAAACAGGAAGCGTGGCTGCAGAGCGCGCTGCAAAGCAGTAAAAACCGCGGCGCCACCTGGCAGGTGCTTGGCCAGCAAGTACTCATGGGCAAGCTTAATATCCCGGTTATCCCACCCGAGGAGGTCGCGAAACTAGAGCTCTCGGAGTACGCCCGATCGCGATTCGAGCAGGCGCAGCAGCTTGCCCCGTATGGCCTGCCCTCCAATCTTGACGCTTGGGACGGTTACCCCGCCGCCCGGGATCGGCTGTTTGCTATGCTCATTGCTCACGCAAACAACCCGATCTCTTTGGCTGGTGATACTCACAACGCGTGGGCTTTTAATTTGACCAATTCGCAGGGCGAGGCAGTGGGGGTGGAGTGGGGCACGCCAGGTGTTTCAAGCCCAGGGCTCGAGCACTATTTGCCTCTGCCTCCTGAGCGGATGCAGGCGCTCCTGAAAGGTGCTAGCCCAGAGCTGGTGGCCTGCGATACAGCCCAGCGCGGCTGGACCCACGTCACGCTGACTACTGAGGCAGTTACCGCCCAGTGGCGGTTTGTGTCCTCAGTAACTGAACCCATTTACCAAACGAACGCCGGTGAATTGCTGGTGATCGAGCGTGACACACGAAAATTGTTATGATCGGTGCTCCTGTTGAATACCTATTGGCGCTGTACTTTGATCTAGGACTGACGCTCCGGAGAGAGGCGCTTTATCGATCACTAACGATCTGGCTTGCAAGGCCCTTGCTAGCCTAGGATGGGAGAAAGTAGCTTGGCCGAGAACACCGCATGAGCGAGGTTTTTATCTTTGAGACTTAACTGACGCCGTTGGTGCTTCATGAAAACAAGAGACGGATGTCACGGTATTTCGGGTAATTATGGGAGCTCAGAGTGCACTACCTTTTTGAAGTCACCACCAAGTCAGGATACACCATCGAGCAATACGCCGAGGCCTGGGTGCAGGCAAGTGAGCTCATTCAGCGGGCGCCGGGTGCACAGGGCACACGCTTGCACCGCAAGATTGATAATGAGCACACCGCCTTAGCAATCGCTACTTGGGAAAGCAAGGCGGCGCGGGATGCCTCGTCGGCGTCACTACCCAGTGCAGTGCAAGGGATCATCGAGTCCCAAGCGCCTTTTGTGGAGATTCGCTTTATCGGCGAGTTCGAGGCACCCGAATGGGAGGTGCTGCCGCCCGCCTGAGATCAGCCCACCAGCGGAACGCTTATACCTGGCAACCCCTACCCAAAAGGCGAGCAAGCGAGCGCAGCTACGACCGCGCGCCGACCTTATTGTCACAGCCATGTTTTTCTCTCATCGAGAGATCTGCCGCCCCTCACCTTGCCCGCCATACAGTGCGACAAAAATGCCGCGTCATAGAGCGTCACCTCGTAGTCGCTGGCTGAAGGGTTCCGTCGCAGAGTTTCGATTTTGCTCTGGTAGAAGTCGTTGTACCGGAAGTTTAAGGCGGCGCACCATCAACGCCACATCTTCGACGCCGGGGTTGACCTCCAAACTGCGTAATGGGCACACGTTATACAGGTGGTAACCGCGAACGTTGGGATTAAGGTCTTAATGCTGCAGTGCAATGGCATAGTCACGCATTCTCCCTGCATCCAGCGTGTGGCCTGCGACCAGCATGATCAAAGGCTTGGTGTCGTGACAGCTTATGTCGATAGAGGTGTTTGTGTCGGACAGGGTTGTTTTGCTGAGCAACAGCGTGAGTAGCAATGTGAGGGAGGAGAGGGCATGGGGACTTGGGTTGATCATGCGTTCCCCGCGATCTTGGACTGCAAACAGTCTATCGTCACCGGGTCCCAAGTTCATCGCACAAACGCGCCAGATTGTTGTATGGTGCGCGGCTTTATGTAGCAAATGTTAGGGCTTGGCATGCGCGGATATGCGCCTTTTTGCCCCAACACCGAGACATGGAGAAACACCCATCAATGAATAGACAATGGCTTTTACACGAGCGCCCGGTGGGCATGATTGGCCCCGAACATTTCCAGTATGTCGAGACGGACATCCCCGAGCCCGGCGAGGGCGAGGTGTTAATCCGCAACCTAATGTTCTCTTTCGATCCCACCCAGCGTGGCTGGACAATGGACCGCGAGAGCTACCTGCCACCTGTAAAGATTGGTGAGCCCATGCGTGCGGGCTGCGTGGCTCAGGTGGTGAAGTCAAACCACCCCGATTTTTCGGCGGGCCAAATGGTGCAGGCCACCAATGGCTGGCAGGATTATGCGGTGGTTGACCCTGCACATCCCCCTTCGAGCTTGCGAGCAATGCCCGAGGGTGCGCCCCCGGAGATGATGCTGTCGGTGTTGGGTGTGACGGGCCTCACGGCTTACTTTGGTCTGCTGGACCTTGGGGATCCCCAGCCTGGCGAGACGGTTCTCGTCTCGGGTGCAGCGGGTGCCACAGGGTCCGTTGCGGGGCAGATTGCCAAGATCAAAGGCTGTCGAGTGGTCGGCATCGCCGGTGGCCCTGAGAAGTGCGCCTGGCTTACAGAAGAAGCGGGTTTTAATCACGCGATCGATTACAAGCAGGGCAACCTCGATCAGCAGATCGCGGAGGCTTGCCCTGAAAAATGGAATGTGTTTTTTGACAACGTCGGCGGTGACACCCTCGAGGCGGCGCTGAATCATTTGAAGATGCGCTCACGCGTAGTGATGTGTGGCGGCATCGCCAACTACAACGCTACGACACCTCAGCCGGGCCCGTCCAACCTCATGAATTTGGTCATCATGCGCAGCCGCATGGAGGGGTTTATCGTGCTCGACTATCTGCCGCGCGCGGGCGAGGCGATCACAGACCTATTAGGTTGGATCGGAGAGGCCAAGCTTAAGTATCAAATCGACATGCAGGAAGGGTTCGAAAATATTCCCACCACCTTGCAGCGTCTGTTTACGGGCAAGAACCTGGGTAAGCAGCTTCTTAAGGTAGCTGATCCAGAGTAACTCAGCGCCTGCGATGGCGGTCGACAAACGCTATCATTTTCCGCTCCGGGCCCTGCGAAACCGGTCAGGGTGGGTTCGCACACGCTGATGAGTCGGTGGTTGCTAAATTGTCGCCTAGAGCCACGGCCCCGTAAGTGGCCGTACGGCTGCGCATTCAGATGGAGATCGCTCGGATGATTCAGTTCATGCTAAACGGACAGTCCGTTCAGACTGATGCTGATGTCAACACCCCGCTTTTGTGGGTGGTTCGCGATCAATTTAAGCTGAAGGGCTCCAAGTTCGGCTGTGGAGCTGGTCTGTGCGGGGCCTGCACTATGCACGTGAACGGCGCGGCGCTGAAAACCTGTGTAACGCCCATTGCTGCCGTCGCAAATAAGTCGATTACGACCATCGAGGGCTTGGGGACTCCAGAGGATCTGCATCCTTTGCAGGCAGCGTGGCACGAGCACGCTGTTCCACAATGCGGCTACTGCCAATCGGGTCAGATCATGGCGGCCGCGGCACTGCTCGACGCAAACCCCAGCCCGACTGCCGATGAGATCGATGCTGCCATGGCTGGCAACATTTGCCGCTGTGGGTGCTACCCACGGATCAAGCGCGCAATTCGGTCGGTTAGCGAGAATGCGCTGGCCTACGATGCGATGACGCAGACGGAGGGCGGATCATGAACTCGGTCAATGTTTCACGACGTCGCTTCCTACAATCGAGTGCTGTCGCAGGCGGTGGAATGGTGGTCGGGTTTATGCTGAACAGCTGTTCTGGTTCGCCGGCGCCACTGCCCTTCACGAAAACGGAAGGCGGCTGGACACCTAACGCTTTCTTGCAGGTCTTGCCCGATAATACCGTTCGTTTTTACACTGCCCGCGCCGAGATGGGTCAGGGCGTTACAACAGGGCTCTCGACACTCATAGGAGAAGAGCTCGACGTGAATCCACTCGATATGGATATCCGATTGGCGGGCGTACATGAGGAGTACGTGAATCCAGCTTTTGGTATGCAAGGGACAGGTGGCAGTTCCTCGATCCGAGCGCACTACATGCAGCTACGCCAAGTCGGTGCCAATACGCGCGCTCTGATTCTTGAAGCAGCCTCAAGAGATTTGGGTGTACCGGCTTCATCACTGATAACTCATAACGGTTTTGTTTTGAACGGTGAGTCGCGTCATCCTTATGCGGATTTTATTGCGACAGCGCAAACGCTGAGCATCGAAACCGACGCGCCGCTAAAACCTGCTTCAGAGTTCAAATATATTGGACAGGATACCCTTCGTGTCGACGCAATCGCAAAGGCGACAGGGACCGCACAATTTGGCATCGACGTTGATGTTCCAGGCATGCATTATGCCGTGGTGGTCCGTCCACCTGTGCCGCGGGCTAAAGCCCAGTCGGTCAATTTCGCTAGCGCTATGAGTATGCCCGGCGTCACTGAAATTTTTGAGATCAGTACTGGTGTCTCGGTCGTGGCCGAAAGTTTTTGGCAGGCCAAGCAGGCGGCAGCCAAGATCGACGTGCAATGGGAATCGATGCCACTTGAGGCAGTGAGCACGGAAACGCTGCGTCGCGATTACGCTGCAGCACTGGACGCCGGCGATGGGGTTGAAGGTCCTAGCGAGGGTGATATCTCCGCCGCAATGCAGTCCGCCTCGATAACCCATCAGGCCGATTATTAGGCGCCGCTCTTGTCCCATTCGCCAATGGAGCCTATGAATGCTGTGGTACGCATCGAGGGCGATGAGGCGGATGTCTGGACAGGTATTCAGTTCCCGACAGCAGTGCCAGGACTCGTTTCAAGTGTCGCGAATATTCCGGCTGAGAACGTTCGTTTTCACCAGACGTATCTGGGTGGTGGCTTCGGCCGCCGTGGCACGCTTTCACACGTCGTTGAGGCTGCGCAAATTGCCAAGGCAACCGGCAAGACGATTCAGCTCGTATGGACCCGTGAGGATGATGTCCGCAACGGCCCTTTCCGACCTGCGTCTCTGATGCGTATTAAAGCTGGTGTCGATGACGCAGGCAATCTTACGGCGTGGGATGCGTCCCGCGCGGGCGGAAACATCTCGCCAGATACGTTCCGGGGTCTGTTACCGGCGCTTTTCCCTCGGATTGGAGAAGGAGTGGTCGAAGGCGTTGCCAATCTGAGCGAATGGTACTTCGAGAAATTTGTTGCTGATGAATCCAGTATCGAAGGGCTCTTCGAGGATTACGATCAGCCCAATACCCGTGTCACCCACATGACAGTTGATCACGAGTTACCTCTGACGTTCTGGCGCTCGGTGGGCCACTCTTACACGGCGTTCGCCAAAGAATCGATGATCGATGAGTTGGCCCAGGCTGCGGGAATGGATGAAGTCTCGTTTCGACTCCAGAACACCCAGCACTCGCCGCGCTTGCACAACGTAATTCGAGTTGCCGGGGAGCGCATGGCCAATATGAGTGTGCCAGCAGGGCACCACCTTGGTTTTGCGGCGCATCACTCTTTCCGTACCGATGTGGCCGAGATCGCCGAGGTATCAGTGGCGAAAGGCAAGATCCGAGTGCACAAAGTCACCTGCGTGCTGGACTGCGGCCAGGCCGTGAACCCTGATATCGTGCGCTCACAAATGGAAGGCGGCGTGATTTATGGGTTGACCGCAGCACTCTACGGCGGCCTGAATCTCGAGGACGGCGCGATTAAGGAGAGCAATTTCCACGATTACCCCATGCTCCGTATGAATGAGTCGCCTGACATTGAGGTCGTGGTTATAGACAGTGGCACCAAGCCGACGGGGGTCGGCGAGCCAGGACTACCGCCCATCGCGCCTGCGGTCGCCAACGCGGTGTACAAAGCTACGGGCCAGCGTTTGCGCTCACTGCCGTTGCAGTTGGCCTAGGGCATAAGGAAGAACTGGGGTGGCGAGCGCCACCACAGAAGTCGCATCTGCTCTTACGAGGCTTTGAGAACTCCTTAGCTTGGGCATGTTTTCCTGTGTCTCCTTAGCGCCTCTTTGTCCGCTACTTACTGGGAGATCTCTAGGTCTGCGCCCCCAGTTTTATGAGTGATGCCCCGAGATCGACCAATGCAGGCATGTTGCCTACCGTTCTATCATGCATTACCGCAGGTGGCGAAACGCGGTTCAACCGATACACTGCGGGGCACTCAATTGCGTTTTTGGGGCAAAGCGAAAATGGAAATAGCGGGTCGAGTGGTATTGATTACAGGCGCCAGTTCAGGCGTGGGTGCCGCCTTGGCAGAAAAGCTGGCCGCGATGGGCGCGCGAATAGTGGTCAACTACAGCCGCTCCGTAGACGCCGCTGAGACAGTTGTCTCGCGCATTAGCGAGGTGGGCGGGCTGGCGCTCGCGGTACAGGCGGATGTCGCGGAGGAGGCTGACTGTAAGCGGCTGGTTGCCGCGACGCTCGAGCAATTCGGGCAAATCGATATCTTGGTCAATAACGCCGGCACCACAACTTTCGTGCCCCACGATCAACTGGACGCATTGACCGAGGATATTTGGCTGCGCACGCTGCGGGTGAATCTCATCGGCGCGTTTATGATGTCGCGCGAAGCTGCACCTCATATCGAGGCAGCCGGGGGCGGCGAGATCATCATGACTTCAAGTATTGCCAGTATGACGGCCAACGGGAGTTCGATTGCTTACTGCGCCTCAAAGGCTGGCATGAATAGCCTGACCCGCACTTTGGCGAAAACGCTCGGCAAAAAGAAAATTCGCGTCAATGCGGTGCTACCCGGCCTCATAGACGGCGACTGGGCCTTCAATACCTGGGGTGGCGGCGATTCTGAGCAGTATGAGGACCTGAAAAAGATGTTCTCAGATCAGACCCCACTGGATCATGTGGTGACACCGGAGGATGTGGCCGACAGCATTCTGGCACTGATCATGGGTTCCGATTTTGTGACGGGGCAGCTGGTAACGATCGATTCGGGCTTCACGTTATAAAGCAGATGGGCTGGGCAATGAATGCTTCTGTGATCGGGGCGATCAGCACTCGCTTTCATTGCAGAAGGGCGAGGTGGCATATGACAGTTTCAATGGCAGCAGTGCCTGACCGATCAGTGGATGCAGCGACTCCACATAACGCCGTATCAGGCAATATGGTTCGCATGGTTCAAGCGCATTTTGCGTGGCACCATGGTGTGTTGGCAGGTTGCTGGGCAAGCGCGATTCTGCCTAACGTGTGGCACAGCGCGATAACGCTTTGGTAGATTGCGGCCTCTAAAAACTAACAGCCTCAACAGCATGCGCTTTGGACCCCGTCACTTTCAAATTTAGACCGGGTTGGAGCCGGGAATCGCTGCGAGCAATGAGCGAGTGTAGTCCTGCCGCGGTGATTCAAATACCTGCGCCGTAGATCCTTTTTCCACTAGCTTGCCGCGGTACATCACCGCGATGCGGTCAGCAATTTGGCGAATCACTGCCAGGTCATGAGATATAAACAGCATAGTTAGGCCATATTCCTTGGTGAGATCGGCAAGTAGGCCGAGAATTTGTGCCTGAATGGTCACATCTAGCGCAGAGACCGGCTCGTCCGCCACAATAAACTCCGGGCGCGTCGCCAAAGCGCGGCCAATGGCAATACGCTGGCGCTGCCCGCCTGAGAACTCATGGGGATACTTGCGCACAAAGGCGCGTGCTAGCCCCACGTTGTCCATGAGCTCACGTATCGCTTGGTCAAGTCCCGCTTTGTTGACCATTCCATGCAGTAACAGGGGCTCTGCCAGCGTGTCATACACGGTCATTCGCGGATTTAGAGATGCATATGGGTCCTGAAAGATCATTTGCATGCGATGGCGAAACTGCTTCAGTTTGTGACCTTTCAGAGATGACAGCGCCGTTCCTTCAAAGGTCATTTGGCCATCCGTAATCGGAACTAGCCGCAGGATAGAGCGCCCTAGTGTAGACTTACCGCTGCCCGACTCGCCCACCAACCCCAGCACCTCACCGCGGTGAATCTCCAGCGAGACATCATCCACTGCCTTGACGGGTTCCGCACCTGCTGTGGCGGTAAACCAGGTACGAAGATGTTCAATGCGAATCAGCGGGTCCGGCGCCACCGTATCGGCGGTCTTCTGACCGCTGGGGATCGCCGCCAGCAATTTCTGGGTGTAGGGATGCTGTGGGTGCTCAAAAATGGACTTTGGCTGACCGCTCTCAACGACCTTGCCCTTTTCCATCACCACGATTTGATCTGCGATGTCAGAGACCACCGCCAAGTCGTGGCTGATGAACAACACGCCGATGTCGCGCTTGGTCTGCAGCTCAGCAATGAGCTTGAGAATCTGCGCCTGAATGGTTACGTCCAGAGCAGTTGTAGGTTCATCCGCAATCAGTAGTTTCGGTTCATTAATGAGCGCCATAGCGATCATAACCCGCTGCCGCATCCCACCCGAGAATTCATGAGGGAATGCACTCATTGCTGCTTGCGGGTGCCAGATGCCGACCTCAGCCAGGAGTGCCATGGCCCGCTCACGAGCCGGGCCCTTCGCTAAATCCTCATGAAGTGTAAGAGGCTCGATGAGTTGATCACCGATCTTCATAAACGGGTTCAAGCAGGTCATCGGATCCTGAAAGATCATCGCGATATCCCGCCCACGAATCGCGCGCAACTCAGCTTCAGACAGTGCCAAAAGATCCTGTCCCAAAAAGTGAGCGTTGCCGTTATCTATGCGCCCGGGTGGGGTCGGCACTAATCCGAGTATCGCATAGCATGAGACGGATTTACCGGAGCCACTTTCGCCAATGATGGCAGTAATTTGGCGTTCCTCGACCGCGAAGCTTACGTTATCAACCGCTTTGTTGGTGCCGTTACGGGTCACGAAGCTGACGGAGAGATTTTCAACGTTCAGTAGCGCCACGGTTCAGTCCTTGGAGCCACGCACGTCCAGCGCATCGCGCAGGCCGTCGCCGAGAAAGTTGAGAGAGAAGAGAGTAAGCGTTAGGGCACAGCCCGGGAAAATAAGGAGCCATGGATACTCTTCCATGGTCTCGGCGCCATAGCTGATCAGGAGACCCCATGAGGTCGCAGGAGGCTGAATGCCCAGACCGAGGAAGCTTAAAAAGGCTTCTAGCAGCATTACACTTGGAATCGTCAGCGTTGTGTAGACGATGATCGGTCCCAATGCGTTGGGCACTACGTGCTTACGAATAATCGCAGTGGGCGAGAGGCCTACCGACACCGCCGCCTCCACAAACTCCTGCTGCCGCAGTGATTGCACCTGTGAGCGCATTATGCGCGCCATAGTCAGCCACTCCACCGCACCAATGGCGAGGAACAAAAGTAAAATATTACGGCCAAATACCACCATCAGCAGTACGATAAAAATCATGAAGGGCAGGGCATAAAGTATATCGACCAAGCGCATCATGATGGCATCCACTCGGCCACCGACATAGCCCGCCACAGCTCCCCAGGTCACGCCAATGAGAAGTGCAACGGCAGTTGCAATAAACCCCACTGCCAGGGAGATGCGTCCGCCATACATGATTTGCGTCAACACATCGCGGCCGAAGATATCCGTGCCCAACCAATGCGCCGCAGACGGGGGTGACGCCCCCAAATCAAGGTTTTGTGCCTCGTAGCTGTAGGGCGCCAACCATGGTGTCAGCAGCGCCACCGATACCATAAACAGCATCACGCTGCCCCCAAAAAGGGCGAGTTTGTTCTTGCGGAGTCGCAGCCAGGCGTCGTGCCAGAGCGAGGAGCCCTTTTCTGCATTTTCAAAAACGGGGGCGACGATGCTCATGACCTACCCCCTTGAAACTGATGCCGGAGCCGGGGGTTTAGCCACGCTGCAATGATGTCACTCACCAAATTGAAGAACACAATCAGCGAGGAAAGGAACACGGTGGTGCCCAAAATCATTGTGTAGTCGCGGTTGAATGCTGCTTGCACGTAGAAACGACCCAACCCAGGGATCTGAAAGATGGTCTCGACCACAAATGAGCCCGCCAACAAGCCGGCGAAGGCTGGTCCGAGAAAGGCAATGACAGGAGTCAGCCCGCCCCTCAGAGCGTGCTGGATGACTACCCGCCACTCAGGAAGGCCCTTGGCGCGCGCAGTGCGGATATAGTCCTGAGACAGGATCTCTAGCATGCCTGCGCGGCTTAGGCGCGCGATATAGGCGGCGTAGGCTGAGCCCAAAGTTACCGCAGGCAAAATTTTATCGCCCGGGATATCACCCCAGCCAGTAATCGGTAGCCAGTCTAGCCAGATGCCAAACACTAGTACCAGCAGCGGCCCTAATAAGAAAGATGGCATACAGATGCCAATCATGGCTAGGCTCATCGGCACATAGTCCTGTGCCGTGTTAGGCCTCAATGAGGCAAATACCCCCGCTGTTACGCCGATACACAGTGCGATGATCAATGCATACAGGCCAAGCTCAGCCGTGACGGGCAGCCCGGCAAAAAGAATCTCATTTACGCTGCGACCAGGGTACTTAAAAGAAGGGCCAAGGTCTCCGTGCGCAAGATCGCCCAGATAAGCGATGTACTGTTCATGTAACGGCAAATCGAGGCGGTACTGGGCCTCGAGAGCCTTCTTGACCTCGGGGATAACGACCTTTTCTTGATCGAAGGGGCCGCCGGGGGCAGAGCGAACTAGGAAGAAGGTAGCGGTGATGACCACAAAGATTACCGGCAGCGCCTGCAGAATGCGGATTAAAATAAAGCGCAGCACTAGCGGAGCGCCTCCGGCAACGTTCGGCCGGGTACCAGCTCCACGTATTTGAGATTCAGCGAGTCCATGAGATTGGAATAGAGTCCCGTAACACTGGGGTGAATCAGATGCTTGCTGGTGTAGGTATAAATCGGAATGATGGGCATCTCTTCCATGAGCATGGTCTCTGCTTCCATGAACAATGCGTAGCGTTGTTCTCTAGTAGCGGCCTTGGGCGCCGCGTACAGGATCAGGTCGTCGTAAACAGGGTCGCTGTAGTTGGTATTGTTATTTCCCCCATCAGTGATGAAAAGGTCCAGGAAGTTGTTGGCATCGACGTAGTCGCCAATCCATCCGCGACGTGCGACCTGAAAATCGATTTGCGTAACCGAGTCGAGATAGACCTTCCATTCCTGATTGGTGATAGTGATATCGATCCCCAGCTCAGATTTCCACATTTGCTGGATAGCCACGGCAATTTTCCGGTGACCCTCGTTGGTGTTATAGAGGATCTCGAGTCCTGGCCATCCCTCTCCATTGGGGTAGCCCGCCTCGGCAAGCAGTGCGCGGGCTCGCTCGGGGTCGTAGTCAAAGAGTTTGGGAGGAGAATATCCCAGCGTATCCGGAGGCGTAATTGAGTAGGCGGGCACTGCCGTTTCCTGCAGCACCGTGCGCACAAGCTTTTCACGATCTACCGACATCGCCAGCGCCTTCCGCACGCGCACATCATCGACCGGTGGCCGCTTGGTGTTGATCAGGTAGTAGTAGGTGCCGAGGTAGGGTGCCTGCACATAGGGTGTGTTGGGCATGTCGCGGTAAAGCGGGATCTTGTCGAGCGGCACAACCTGCGTGTAGTGTAACTGCTCCACCCGAAACATGCGTTCTTCACTGACTACGTTCTCCATGGGGTAGAAGATGACGGTGTTCAAAGACACTTTGTCACGGTCCCAGTAGTGCTCGCTTTTATCTACAACAATACGCCGGTTCAACGACCACTCGGTCAGGGTAAATGCACCGTTACTGACGATGTTGCCGACCCGTGTCCACGGTGTGTAGCGATCGGTCATCTCACCAAACTGCATGAGCGTCTCGGGGTGGACCGCAAAGGTGCTGTAGTGATCCATAAGTTGCACGAAGTAGGGGGTTGGCGCGTTCAGAGTGACCTCCAACGTCGTACTGTTGAGGGCTTTTACACCTACCTCGCTGAAGTCAGTGACTTCCCCTTTGAGATAGGCCTCGGCGTTGACCACGGGAAACAGCATGTACGAGTACTCGTTACCTGTCATAGGGTGTAGCGCCCGATTCCAGCTCCATACATAGTCGCTTGCGGTAACCTGCTCACCATTGGACCACTTGGCTTCGGGGTTCAGGAAGAATGTGATCACCCGTCCTTCGTCGCTGAACTCCCAGCTTTCCGCGACGCCAGGCTCAGGTTCAAGCGTGATGGGATTCTTGACCGCCAGGCCCTCAAACAGCGCGCGGATGATGTGATTCTCGGGGACACCCGTGACCACGTGGGGGTCAAGGCCCTGGGGCTCAGCGCCATTGCCATAGTGCAGGATGCCATCGCGGTTGCCCGCGACCACGTTGCTTTCACCTCCGCCGCAGGCGGTAAGCATCGTCATTACCATCACACACAGTGTTAGATGATTCAGTGATAAGCGCCTAAAGTTGCCGGTGGCTTGACGCAATTGCGGAACTCGACGCTGCCGCCCGGCCGCGCCTGAAAGGGGGTATCTCAAAACCGATTTCCTGCCCACAGAATGTGCTTATGCTACCGGAGTTTCGACGCAGATGAGAGCCCGCAGTTGACGCAAAAATCCGAGTAATCACACCCAATTCGCTGAGCGGTGTTTGGTAAACTCGTTTTTCTATTTCCGTACCACAGTGACTTCAAATGACGGTTAGAACCCGCGTAGCGCCCTCGCCCACCGGTGATCCCCATTTGGGTACCGCTTACATGGCGCTGTTTAACCGCTGCTTTGCGCATGCCCACGGCGGGCAGTTTGTGCTGCGAATTGAGGATACCGATCAGGCGCGGAGTACACCCCAGGCTGAGACCAAGATTTTTCAATCACTCAGGTGGCTCGGGCTAGATTGGGACGAGGGTCCCGATGTAGGGGGTCCTATGGGACCCTACCGCCAAAGTGAGCGCGCCGATATCTATAGTGGTTATGCCTGGGAGCTCGTAAAGAAGGGCCATGCCTTCATATGTTATCGGACACCCGATGAGTTGAACACGCTTCGTGCGACGCGCCGCGAGGCCGGCCAATCGACTGCTTTGAAGCCCTCCGATTTGATGCTGCCAGAGGACGCACAGGCGGCTCGCAAAGCGGCGGGTGACGATTATGTGATTCGTATGATGGTCCCCGAGGAAGAGGGGGCGTGCGCGGTTCAGGACATGC
>MDTD01081405.1_pt1 | contig 20014 bp, 14 predicted proteins | sample 811221 | NCBI WGS metagenome assembly MDTD01 (sample SAMN05326646, study PRJNA326480) | marine metagenome | isolation source: seawater | place: Pacific Ocean: South West | collected 2011
CTTCTCATGCCGATTTTACCTACCAAGCTAAATACGGTATTCGTGATTACAGAGGTGGTGGCCGCTCATCTGCCCGTGCCACTGCGGCAGTTGTTGCGGCTGGTGCTATTGCCAAATTGTTATTGCAACAGCAAAATATTAGCATACAAGCCTATGTAAACCAAGTAGGCACTATAGAAGTTCCACTGCCCTATTCTGAATTGGATTTATCTACCACAGAAAATAATATTGTGCGCTGCCCTCACCCTGAAACAGCCAAACAAATGATTGCTTTGATTGAAGAAGCAAAAATCAACGGCGATAGTTTGGGCGGGTGCATTACTTGTGTGGTAAAAAATACACCCGCAGGTTGGGGCGAACCTGTTTTTGATAAACTACAAGCCGACCTTGCCAAAGCTATGTTAACTATAAACGCAACCAAGGGTTTTGAATACGGCAGCGGCTTTGCAGGTACAAAACTAAAAGGTAGCCAACACAACGATAGTTTTATTAGTGCTAATGGTAAGGTAAGCACAAGCACCAACCATAGCGGAGGCATACAGGGCGGTATAAGTAACGGCATGGATATTTATTGTAAAATAGCTTTTAAGCCCACTGCCACCATAGCCCAAAAACAACAAACAATAAACAAAGAAGGAAGCGCCATAGATTTGGAAGCCAAAGGCCGACACGACCCTTGTGTTTTGCCTCGTGCAGTGCCTATTGTAGAGGCTATGGCTGCATTAGTATTGGCCGACCACTTGCTTAGAGCTAAAACTTTACAGTAAACAACAAGCTTAAAATCTATCAACATAGTGCTATCTTAAAAAAATAGCTATTTTTGGCCTCCATCATAACCAAGCAATACAAATGTTAAAAAAACTTCCATTACACACCCAAATACTTATAGGCTTAGTAATAGGCGTTGTTTGGGGTATACTAGCTGTAAACTTTGGCTGGGGCAAGCAAAACAATATGTATATAGCCCCTATTGGCGAAATATTTGTGAATTTGCTAAAACTAATTGCCATACCCATGATAATAGTATCGTTAGTGGTAGGTATTAGTAGCCTTAATGATGTAAGTAAACTTGGTCGTATTGGAGGTCGTACCATTGGTATATTCGTAACTACAACAGTAATAGCCATTACCATAGGGTTATCAGTTGCCTACATTTTTAAACCCGGTGATGCCATATCAGAACAAGATAAAACCACCCTTTTAGAATCGTATAAAGAAAAAGCTGAGGACAATAAAAACAATACCGATAAACTTAAAAAAGATAGTGAGGCAAAGCCTTTACAGCCACTAATAGATATTTTTCCTCAAAACCTTATAGAAGCAGCCAGCGACAACCGTAAAATGCTTTCTATGGTGATAATAGCCGTAATTTTTGGTATATCGATGGTACTTATACCTGCTGAAAAAACTAAACCACTGCTTGATGTTTTAAATGCCATAAATGATGTTGTACTAAAAATGGTTGATATTATTATGCTTATTGCCCCCATAGGGGTGTTTGCATTAATAAGTGGTGTAATTACCGACCTTGCAGGAGACGACCCTTCAAAAACAGTAGGCCTACTTGCTGCATTGGGCTTGTACACCCTTACTGTAATTGTAGGTTTGCTTATACACGGTGGTGTAGTGTATATGGCTATGGTAAAACTGTTTGCCAAACTAAGCCCTGTATGGTTTTTAAAGAAAATGCGCCCAGTGCAGCTATTGGCATTTAGTACCAGTAGCAGTAATGCAACTTTACCTTTAAATATTGAAAATGCCGAAGAACGCATTGGTATAAAAAGTGAAATAGCCAGTTTTGTGCTTCCGCTAGGTGCTACCATTAATATGGACGGTACTAGCCTATACCAAACCGTAGCGGCTGTTTTTATAGCACAGGTGTTTAATATCGACCTCACTTTTGCCGATTTACTTACTATAATACTCACAGCTACCCTTGCCTCAATTGGTTCAGCAGGCGTACCCGGTTCGGGAATGATAATGTTGGCCATAGTGCTTACCTCTGTAGGTATACCCGTTGAAGGTATAGCACTTATTATGGGACCTGATCGTATTTTAGATATGTGTCGCACAGCTGTTAATGTAACTGGCGATGCAACTGTAACTAGTATTATAGCCAAACAAGAAGGTAAACTAGTGCCTATTGAATAATTTTTTAGTAACCCCGCAAACATTATTCTTAAACACGTCGTCTAAATAAGTACATACCATAGGTAAAAACATACCTTTGGCAGATTTTGAACAAAACCCCTATTCACATTAATTTATATCCACAGATAGAGAATGAAAAAAGTTTTTTTAGGATTACTGATGGCTGGTGCATTTTTCACAGCCAATGCACAACAAAACCATGCACCTTGCCTTACAGACGAAGTAACACAAGAGTTTTTTAAAGATAATCCCGCACAAGCAGAACAACTGCAACAGCAATTTTACCAGCACTACGAGCAACAACTACAAAAAAATACACCCCTGCGCCGTAAAAGTGGCGCAAAACGTATTATACCTGTTGTTTTCCATGTGGTGCATCTTTATGGTGAAGAGAATATATCAAAAGCACAGATAGAAGACCAAGTGCGTATTTTAAACGAAGATTTTAATCGTTTAAACCCTGATAAATCTAAAACCCGTTCAATATTTGCAGGCGATGCAGCCGATTGTGAAATCGAGTTTCGTTTAGCAACTATCGACCCTAACGGAAATTGTACAGACGGTATCACCCGTTCATATTCTTCGCTTACTGTTGAAACTCGTGACGAAGTAAAATCAGTTATCCGTTGGGATAACACCAAATACCTAAATATATGGGTAGTAAAATCTATTCGCCCACTAACTGCCGACCAAACCGGCACTACATTGGGCTTTGCATACCTACCTTGGAGTTTGCCTAGCACCAATAGTGTTGATGGTATTGTAGTACGTGCTGATTATATAGGTACAATAGGCACTAGCGACGCCTCAAAAGCAGGCCGAACACTAACCCACGAAGTAGGTCACTACTTGGGTTTGCAACACCCTTTTAATAACGGTTGTGGAGGCTCAAGCTGCACATCAACAGGCGATAGAGTTTGCGATACTCCTCCTGTAGCAGAACCTTCATTCAACTGTCCGTTAGGTGCAAATACTTGCAGCAACGACAATCCTGATAGACTTGACCAAGTAGAAAACTTTATGGATTATGCCAATGGTAGCTGCCAAAATATGTTTACTTGGGGACAAAAAGCACTTATTGATATTGTTTTAAATGGAGCTTCTTACCGTCAAAAATTAGTATCAAATGCAAACCTTGTTGCTACTGGTACTGATTTAATTGTTACTCCAACTTGTGCCCCAAAAGCCGATTTCACCAACCAGTCTTTCACTATTTGTGCAGGAAATACTATTAAGTTTAGCGATTTATCATGGGGCGGCGCTGTAACTTCGCGTACATGGACTTTTGCAGGTGGTTTACCGGCTACATCAAGCGATGCTGAACCTACAATTACTTATAATACACCGGGTACATACGCCATAAATTTACAAGTTGGTAATGCCACTGGTAGCACCCAACTAAACCGCACCAATATGGTAGTTGTAATGCCGGCTGTATCAGCAACAAAAGCTCCACTTGTAGAAGGTTTTGAAAACGCCACTTTCCCCCCTCAAAACTGGGCGGTTAGTAACTCAAATTCTACAAAAAATTGGGAACGAACCACCGCAGCCAGCTCAGGAGGCAGTGCAGCCATTCGTGCCGTAATCAATACATCATCAACCAATGATGAAATAATGATGGTTACCCTACCCGCTGTTGATTTAACAACCATTGGTGCTACCGGATGTTATATGAACTTTAAAGTAGCTTATGCCGCAAGACCCGGCGTAGCAACAGAGCGCCTACGTATATCGTACTCTACCGATTGTGGCAACAACTGGATATTGCTTTCGCAACGTACGGGTAGTTTACTTACCTCGGCTGCCAACTTCTCAGGTGCATCATTTGTACCTGCTAACGAAAGCGAATGGAGATTAATATCTCTATCACTAAACAACATTACAGGTGCAAGCCGTAGTAATGTACAATTCCGTTTCGAAGCCTTAAGTAATGGCGGTAACTCTATATACTTAGATGATATTAATATTAGTGCAAACGTAACTTCAGTGCCAACATACAATAAACAAGAAATTGGTTTTGCATTATCACCCAACCCATCAACAGCTACAGCTAACCTTTCGTTTACTTTACCCGAAGCATCGCAAGTAGATGTAAAAGTGTACGACATTACCGGTAGGTTGGTTAAAGATTTTGGTGCCGAAAACAAAAATCAAGGTGTGCACAACTATACTATTAGCAAACTTGACAATAATTTAACTGACGGTATTTACTTTGTAAAAGTACTGATAAACAATGCCTTATATACCGATAAGTTAGTATTTTTAAAATAAGCTTATCTACATATAAGTTGTATTTTCAATTTTAAATTCTTTCTTTGGCGGCTGGTTGCAATAACAAGCCGCCATTTTTTTTAACAAATGACAAAAAACTTAGTAATAGTTGAGTCTCCTGCAAAAGCAAAAACCATTGAAGGTTTCTTAGGCAAAGATTATACAGTAAAATCATGCTTTGGCCACATACGCGATTTAGCCAAAGAGCACAACGGAGTACTGATAGATAAAAATTTTACGCCCATATACGAAGTGCCCGACGATAAGAAGCACGTAGTGGCCGAATTAAAGAAACTTGCAAAAGAAGCTGATATAGTTTGGTTAGCATCCGATGAGGATCGTGAGGGAGAAGCCATTTCATGGCATTTGGCCGAAGTGCTGAAACTGGACGAAAAACGCACCCGTCGCATTGTATTTCACGAGATTACAAAGCCTGCAATACTTAAGGCTATTGATAATCCGCGTAGCATAAACAAAAACCTTGTTGATGCACAGCAAGCCCGCCGTATACTAGACCGTATTGTTGGTTTTGAACTTTCGCCCGTATTATGGAAAAAAGTAAAACCCTCGCTATCAGCCGGGCGAGTACAATCAGTATCAGTACGTTTAATAGTTGAACGTGAACGTGAAATTGTAGACCACAAACCTACTTTTAATTATAGAGTAGTTGCCGAGTTTACCAATGGAGACGATAAAAAGGTTTTTAAAGCCGAATTGCCTGAACGATTTAATACCCGTGAAGAAGCTAACAAGTTTTTAGAAAGCTGCAAAAATGCCAACTTCACTGTAAATAATATAGAAACTCGCCCTACAAAGCGTAGCCCTGCTGCACCGTTTACCACAAGTACTTTGCAGCAAGAGGCCAGCCGTAAACTTGGTTTTAGTGTTTCGCAAACCATGCGTGTGGCACAAAACCTATACGAAGCCGGTTTGATAACCTATATGCGTACCGACTCGGTAAATCTTTCTGATTTAGCATTAGGAGCATCAAAAAAAGAGATTGAAACTGCTTACGGGTCAAATTTTGTACACACCCGTAAATACCAAACCAAAAGCAGTGGTGCACAAGAAGCCCACGAAGCCATACGCCCCACCTACTTCAATCGCCACACTATTGATGGTGATAGTGCCAACCGCAAGCTGTATGAGTTGATTTGGAAGCGTGCCATAGCCTCGCAAATGAGCGATGCCCAATTTGAAAAAACCACAGTACAAATAAATATCTCTACCACCAACCAAACTTTGGTGGCCGAAGGCGAAGTATTAAAATTTGAAGGCTTTTTAAAAGTTTACCTTGAAGGTACTGATGATGAGCACGACGAGGAAGAAGCTGGCACATTACCCGTTTTAAAAAATGGCGATGTTTTAAACTTATTGCAACTGGTAGCTACCCAAAGATTCTCGCGCCACGCTGCCCGCTATACAGAGGCTAGTTTGGTAAAAAAATTAGAAGAATTGGGCATTGGTCGTCCATCAACCTATGCTCCTACCATATCAACCATACAAAAACGCGGCTATGTAGAAAAAGACGACCGCGATGGTGTAGAACGTAGTTTTGATGTACTAACACTAGCCAACAACACTATTAAACAAGAAGTAAAAACTGAAATTACAGGGGCTGAACGTAAAAAACTATTCCCTAGTGACATAGGTATGCTTGTAAACGATTTTTTGGTTGAGCATTTTAATGCCATACTTGATTATCAGTTTACGGCTACAGTTGAAGAAGAGTTTGACAAAATAGCACAGGGACTTGAAGAGTGGACTAAAATGCTAGGCACTTTTTATAAACCCTTTCATAAAACGGTAGAGCAAACCACTACAGAAAGTGAACGTGTTACAGGCGAACGCCATTTGGGCACCGACCCTAAAAGCGGCAAACCTATTATTGTGCGTATGAGCCGTTTTGGTGCAGTAGCACAAATTGGAGATGGAAGTAACGACGAAAAACCTCAGTACGCCAACCTGCGTAAAGGGCAAATGCTGGAGAAAATAACCCTTGAAGATGCCCTTGAGTTGTTTAAACTTCCTCGCGTAACAGGTGAGTATGAAGGCAAAGAAATGAAAGTAAATATTGGTCGTTTTGGCCCTTATGTATTGCACGATAACAAGTTTATATCAATACCTAAAGGAGAAGACCCTTATGAAATTACTGATAAAAGGTGTATTGAAATAATACTTGCCAAACGCAAAGCTGATGCCGAGAAACTGATAAAAGATTTCCCCACACACGAGATACAAATACTTAACGGGCGTTGGGGGCCTTACATATCAAAGGCAAAAGAGAACTTTAAAATACCCAAAGACAAACAAGGCAACCCTAAGGCACTTACTATTGACGAAGTACTTGCTATTATTGATGCTGCACCCAAAACACCGGTAAAAGCAGCGGCCAATAAAAAGGCCACTGCCAAGCCTGCGGCAAAAGCACGTGGAAAAAAAGCAAGCCCTTCTGCTAAGAAAAAATCGAAATAAGGCTTTATTTGTGGCTGTATGATTACGGAAAGTGAACTAACAGCCATGCTTACCCTGCTTGACGACCCTGATGAAGAGGTTGTGAAAGCAGTGGAGGGGCATTTATTGTCGTTGGGAAACGATGCCGTACTCCTATTAGAAAAATTTTGGGATACTGATATTACTAACGAAACACAAACTAAGATTGAACAACTGATAAACAAACTTCAATTCGAAAATCTTAAAAGTGAATTAGAAGCATGGAAAAACACCCCTTCAAAAGATCTTTTTGAGGGTGCGTATCTTATAACACGTTTCCAATTTCCTAATCTTGATAAGCAAGACCTTGAAAATAAGCTAAACAAAATTAAGCTTGATGCTTGGCTTGAATTGAAGTACGACCTTACTGCACTTGAAAAAGTGCGTATACTAAACCATATTTTTTATGATATAAATGGTTTTAGGGGAGACACAGCTACCTACCACTCGCCACAAAACTCGTTTATAAACGTTGTACTGGACAGAAAGCAAGGCAACCCTATATCGCTAGCCATTATATATTCTATCATCGCACAGCGGCTTAATATCCCTATTTTTGGTGTAAACCTTCCGCAACACTTTGTTTTAGCATATATGGATAGCTACCCCGAGTTTCCGCTGGATTATAACGAAGAAGCTCCGCACTTAAAACCTGAACTGTTTAGCGATGTAATGTTTTACATTAACCCCTTTAATAAAGGTTTGGTGTTTAGCAAATATAATGTTGATGAGTTTTTGCGCCAATTGCGCTTAGAACCACTGGATAGCTATTTTTTACCCTGCTCTAACGTTGAGATTATTAAACGCGTAATACGCAACCTTGTTACTGCCTTTACCCAAACGGAACAACGTGACAAGGTGCAACAACTGGCAGAGTTAATGGAAATACTAGGCGGAAAAATAGAACTTGAGGACAACGATAATCTACCCAGTGATTTTGGGGACGAGGAGTAGTTTCTTTCTTCATGTTTACCCAATTGTATAAATTGGCTGAACAGTACTCTCCACTAACACAAATATTTCCCCACAATAGGCATCCTACGGCCACTACCAAAGGCTTTATTACTTACCCTTAGTATGGGTGGTGTTTGGTGGCGTTTATATTCATTCATATTCACCATACGTAATATGCGCAGCACCAATGCTTCATCGTAGCCTTTGGCTATAATGGCATCAGGGCCTTGGCGTTCTTCAATATAGTGATATAGTACTTTATCCAGTATATCATAGTCGGGCAGACTATCGCTATCCTTTTGGTCGGGGCGTAGCTCTGCACTAGGGGCTTTATCAATAATATTTTGGGGTATAACCTCACCGTCTTTATTGATAAATCTGGCTAGGGCATACACCTGTGTTTTATACACATCACCAATTACACTAAGTCCGCCCGCCATATCCCCGTACAGTGTACCATAACCCACAGCCAACTCGCTTTTGTTGCTGGTATTTAGCAAAATATTGCCAAACTTATTGCTTATGGCCATAAGTATTACTCCACGGCTGCGGCTTTGTATGTTCTCTTCGGTAATATTAAACGGCATACCTTCAAACACACCTTTTAGGGTAGTATTAAAGGCATCGTAAGCCTGATTAATGGCAATAATATCGTAAGGATTGTTTAGATTTTTACTCAATAGCACGGCATCGCTTATACTGTGTTCGCTGCTATATTCTGATGGCATTAGTACAGCGCGTACATTTTCTGCACCCAAAGCGCGTGAGGCCAATGCCTGCACCACTGCCGAGTCTATACCTCCACTGCTGCCCAGTATTGCTTTTTTAAATCCTGATTTTTGAAAATAATCACGTATGCCCGTTATCAAAGCATCGTGCACCAACTCAATACGTTCGGTAGGCAAAAAGGTATGGTCTTCACCAATTTGTTCCAACACACCATCGGTAAGGTTGTATAGTTTAAATTCTTCGTCAAAATAAGCCAACTCATCAATCACAGAAGCATTGGCATTTATAGCCATGCTGCCGCCATCAAAAATAAGTTCGGTTTGTGCGCCAACGTGGTTCACATACAGCAAAGGCAATCCGTATTTTTCTACATTTTGCACTAATACATTTTTACGTGCCTCGATGTGCAATTGCCCAAAAGGTGATGCTGCAATATTTACCATCAATTGTGGTTTTTGTGGCATCAAAAAATCCATTGGAGAAATGGTATATAGTGTATCATCACCAATATTCCACAAATCTTCACAAATGGTAAGGGCTATTTCTATACCGTTTATATTAACTGTTTGAAACTGAGTATTGGGCTCAAAATAGCGGTATTCATCAAATACATCGTAGGTAGGCAGCAGGGTTTTATGTACAATATTTTGCACTTCTCCATTAGCCAATACGTAAGCGCTATTGTATAGGCGTTTACCCATTACCTCACTATTTTTGCTAGGAGCACCAACAATGGCAGCTATGCCAACACAGTGGGTCGCTATGGTATTAATATACTCTTGAGCAAGACGGATAAAATCGTTAAACTCAAGGAAATCCCGTGGCGGATATCCCGTGAGGCACAATTCAGAAAATATAACCAAATCCACTGCTTGTGTTTTGGCTTCCTCTATCCTATCAATAATTTTTTGGGCATTGCTACCAAAATTGCCCACGTGGTAGTTTAGCTGCGCTAAGGCTATCTTCATTCTATACAGTACTAAAAAGCGAAACCCCGCAGGGCGTTTGCCCTATGGGGTTTCAAAAATAGGTATAATAGTTGGGCTTAAAACATTACGCCAATGTTTAATGCCAAGTAGTTGTTAAATGCTTTGGTATTGTTGGCTCGCATTATATTTAGTAAGCCCGCATTGTAGCGTAAACCCGCAAAAAATACTGTGTTTTGCGATAAAGCATATTCCCAACCTGCACCTGCAATAATGGGTATCCGCATAAAAAGTACATCATCTTCGTTCACCACACTTTCCGGTTCGTTAAAATCAGCACGGTTTTTATTTATATTACGGTCGTCGTTTCCGCCCTGTGCATTGGTAAATATATTTTGGTTAATATCGGCACGGCCACGCCATAAAAAATCAAGAGCAAAACCCACTTCAAAATACACACGGTTATACCCAAACTCATCAGTGCGCAAGCGTACCAAAGCAGGTATTTCTATATAGCGGGTTTTGTAGGTATACTCTACATTTTTATAGCTTTCAGTGCTATTATCGTTTATCTTTAATGAATCGTAGCCAATTTTACCTCCCATTTGGGTAATATGTAGCCCTAAACCAAAACCAACATTGCGGTTAATATTTTTTTCTACAAACAAACCGCCTCCAATGCCCACACGTGAGCCTTTTGATGATATATTGCGGCTATCGGGGCTTATCCAACTAATCAATGGTGTAGCAGATACCGAAAAACGATATTCTTTTAGGGTAAAGGCTTCGGCTGAACCTGTGGTTATTGGTTCTATACGTGTATCTTGGGCTGCTGCTGCAAAGGCAATTGCTCCAAAAAAACATAGTAGAATAAGTTTTTTCATAATTTTGGCGTTTAAATAGGGTTTATGATTACAAAGTACTGGAAAAAATACACTTTACCAATGGTAATAGTATGCACGGTGTTAATAAGTGCAACGGGTTGCAAAGATAACCCCTTGAAAGTGAATGTTGATGATGTTGATGTAAGTATTAACTTTAAGCGTTTTGATAAAAGCATTTTTAATATTGATACTAACAATGTTGGTGCAGCTTTGGTTCAGTTAAAACAACAGTATCTTAATTTTTACCCCTCGTACTATAATCAGATTTTAATGCTAGACCATTATAACGATAGTAGTTTAGAGGCAAAAACATTTAAAGAGTTTCTTGCTTTTAAACCTACCGAAGAGCTTTTTGGTACAATAGAAAAAAAGTTTGACAACGTAGAGCCTTACAACAAAGAGATTACTACTGCTTTTAAACACTACAAGTACTATTTTCCTAACGATAGTTTGCCCAATATTATATACTTCCCTGGTATATTAAAATACGGTTGCATATACTACGGCGATAATATTGCTATTGGCTTGGATATGTATTTGGGTAAAGACTATCCGTATGAAAGCATTATGGATTTATCAAACTTTTTGATTGTGAAAATGCGCCCTGAATACATTACACGCAATGTGGTGAATGCTATGGGCAACTACCGCTTTAATAAATTTAATACCGGTAAACGTTTTATTGACCAATTGATATATGAGGGCAAAATTGCCTATTTTATTGATGCCATGATGCCCGATGCTGCTGATAGTATTAAACTAGCTTTTAGTGGTGGTGATGTAGAATGGTGCGAAAATAACGAGTGGCAAATGTGGCAACACATAGTTGACCCAAAACTAAAAGTTTTATACAATAACGACCCCGACGAAATAAACCGCTATTTTGAAGAAGGGCCGTTTACCAATGCTAATGGTGTTCCGCCTGAGTCGCCTGCACGATTTGTGGTATGGCTAGGCAGGCAAGTGGTGCGCCAATATATGGATAATAGCAAGGCGACTCTTGAACAATTGATGCAGGAAACCGACAGTGATAAAATTTTACGAGAGAGTAAGTATAAGCCTTAAACGGGAATATGCTTAGCCTATATTTCTAATCTTTTCAAAATCAGCCCAAAAGCTGGGATAAGATTTTTGTACTACCTCCATATTCTCAATGGTTATTTGTGGAAACACAAAGCTAAACATGGTAAAGGCCATTGCCATGCGGTGGTCGAGGTAGGTTGCAAATGTTATCGGTGCTACAATCTCTTTTAATTGTGCATTGGGCGTTAACTGCCAATAATCACCCTTTTGGCTAAAGTCTACCCCTATTTTTCTTAATTCAGTAGCTAATGCCTCTGTTCTGTTGCTTTCTTTTATGGCAAGAGTTTCAAGCCCGTAAAATTTGGCAGGTATACCCATAGCCGCACACAAACAAACAAATGTGGGGGCTAAATCGGGGCTATTGCTAAAGTCTTGCTCAAAATTTGTAATAGAAGGCAATGATGATGTTAGTTGAACTCCGGCAGAGGTGTATGAAGTATTTACCCCAAAACCTTGCATCCAATTTGCCACCATACTATCACCCTGCAAACTATTTTGTTGCAACCCTGCTAAAGTAATAGTGCTGTCTTTTGCCAATGCGGCAAAAGCATACCAATACGAGGCTGCCGACCAATCACTTTCTACAACTAACGTTGTAGCAGTATATTTTGCTTGAGGAATACTGATTTTATTACCTTCAAACTGAGCATCTACTCCACATTGTTGCATCAAACCTACTGTCATTTCTATATAGGGTTTCGATGCTATTTTACCCTCTAGTTCTATCTCCAGTCCCCCATTAAGATAAGGAGCTATTAATATTAATGCGCTTATGTATTGACTACTTATACTGGCATCAATGGCTATATTACCACCATGCAATATTTTACCCTTGATAAGCAAAGGCGGAAAACCATCGTTAATTAAATACCTTATATCAGCCCCTAGTTCTCTTAATTTATCTACCAAAACAGCTATAGGGCGATGGTGCATTTTGCCTGAACCTTTTAGCACCCATTGGCCTTGCTGTGTAGTGAAATATGCCGTTAGAAAACGCATCACAGTACCCGCATCTTCACAATTTATTTCTTGTATAGGTTGGTTTATGTTTGACCGATGGCTGCCAAATATTTTTATTAATAACTGAGTATCGTTTGCGGTTGAAAGATTTTGAAGATTAAGCGCATTACCTGCCAGTGCATTAATAAGCAATAAACGGTTACTAATACTTTTTGATGCCGGTAATAAAACATTTACTTGCAATGCTTTAGCCTCTGTAATACCTTGTATTGAAATATTATTTTGCATACACCTATTGCATCTTGTAATTCAATTGAATGGTGAACAATCTTGGCGGAGATAAATCAGCGGGACGAGTCATAAAAATATTGTTCAGTAAATTATTAACAATAAAAGCAACCTTTAGTTTGGCATCTATAGCATAGTTAGTTCTTATATCAAATACAAAATTCCCTTTTTTTGTCTTTTCTCTCGCCTCGTTTATACCGGGTACAAAAGCAGCAAATAATGGGTCAGTAAAAAAGCGATCAACTGTTTGTATGTAGCTGTTGTATCTGCCACTAACACCTATCGTAAATTTTTTATATTCAACCTGTACATCCAGTTTTGCCAAATGGTTAAAGCGGTATTTTAATACATCTGAGTTAGTATCAGAACTACTTTTGTGGTAAGTAAGCGAGTTATTGTTTATATCATAGCCGTAAACATTATCAGGGTCGAGACTTTTAGGATTCATATAGGTATACCCTCCAATAATATTCACTTGCATCTCTCCCATTTTTCCTTCACCCCCAATACTAATATCAATACCGTTAACCCTTGCCTTACCCACATTTACTGAGCTAAAACCTAAGCCCAACAAATTCTCGAACCCTAAGTTTGGCCCCCATTGGCCAAAGTTAAATTCCATCATTCGTTCATATTCCGTCCAAAAGCCTGCAATATCAGCAAACCCCATCCACTTGCCTATTTTAAAGCCTTGTTTTACAGCTATTTCGGCATTCCACCCTGTTTCTGATTTTAGGTTTTTATTGGGATATACTTGCAATGGCCCTGCCGATGTACGCACGTAACTTTCGACTATGCTAGGAAAGCGATAACCTTGCCCATACGATGCACGCAAAAATGTAGCCTTTGCAGCTTCGTAGTTTACACCCGCCCTAAATACGGGTTTCGATTCAAAGTAATCGTCCAGCCTAAAATTTTCGTAGCGTGCGCCTACGTTGGCAGTAACTTTTTTCCATTTTTTTTCTAACTGAAGAAACGGGGCTAGGTTAGCATTTTGATGTATTCCCTGAAACAATGGCGAGTTGGAAAGCGTATAATTAGCGGCTACCCCACCTACCAAACTCAATCCTATTTTTTCAAAATTGTGCTGCGCTTGATATTCTATATAGTAGTAGTCTGATGTATTAGATTGGTCGTTGGCGGTATCGCCGTTATCAACATTGTTATCTAAATAAAAATACCTACCGCGCAAGCTATGGCGGGGTTCACCCGTATAAAAAATAGCATAAGGATCAATATTGAAACGGATGCTATTGGTGAGGTTAAAGCCTGAGTCGAGCTGTGTATATCCTAAAGCATAGCTTTCCCACAAAAGAAATGAGCCTGTAAAACTGCTCATAAAATTTCCGTTAATACCATACACCAAGTTTTTTACTTTTTTGGGAGTATAACGGGTATTGAAGCTAAAACGTCCGCGTTTTTCGGGGTCGCCCATTCTGTAACCGTCATCGTTTAAATAATTTACTGAAAATGTACCGTCAAACCTCCCCCACCGTTGCGAGTGAACCACGTTTGCCCCATTTTTAAGCAGCGTACGTCCACCTTGCCATTTTAATCCCTCACTACGTGGATTATCGTATACACCGGTAAACAAATTAGCAGCAGTATAGGGTTTATCTTTTGGGCGAATAGTGCGAATATTAATTACTCCGTTTAATGCGGCAGAGCCATACAAAACCGATGAAGCTCCTTTTATCACCTCCACTTGGTCAATATTTTCAACAGGTATTAAACTCCATTGCGCCTGTGCCGCATCACCTGATACCATAGGCATATCATCCAATAAAACCAAAACACGAGTACCTGCACCGTAACTCCACCCACTACCGCCACGTATACTTGCCTGCCCGTCGATAAAACTAACACTGGGTATTTGGTCAATGCCTTCGTCAATATTTACATTGTTACGGTTTTGAAAAAGGTAAGGCTTTATCATTTCCATTGATACCGTAACATTTTTCAGTTTTTGCTCGCCCTTTCCTGCAGTTACAACCACTTGGTCAATATATAGCGAAGCATCTGAAAGTTGAACGTTTAAAACCAATTCGCCGTTTTTTATATCTACTGCATTTGCAGCGGGGTCATAGTTGTATACAAAATCTTGGTAGCCAATGTATTTAAACAATACTGTAGCTTTTTGCTTTGCATCAAGTGTTAGTGCATAAGCTCCCTCAATATTTGTAGTAGTGCCTTTTGTTTCTCCTATTCGCACAGTAACGCCATACAAAGCTTCTTTTGTTGCTCCATCTGTAACTTTTCCTTTTAAGGTGAAAGTTTGGGCGTACATCGAAAACGGCAGAAAAACCGTCCATAAGACTACTAAGACATATTGTTTTAACGAAACCGACATACTACTTTTGAATCTGGCAATTATACAAGTTTAGTTAACCGCCGCCTATTATGAAAAAAATTTACGTTGCTATTTTATTTACAGCCATTGCTTTTGGACTAAAAGCACAGTGTACGCCCGATAACTCACTAAATCAACCGGGGTATTATCCTGAACAATTGGACACTGCTCAAATAGCACAAGCTTATAATATGGTGTTGCAATTGCGCATACCTACCGATACAATGGTTACTTTTTTAGGTCAAACAATTAAGGCAGACATTGACTCAATTAAATTGGTTTCTGTAAACGGAATGCCATCAGGTTTTACCTATGTGTGCAATGTGCCTACCTGCACTTTTGAACCTATGCAAACCTATTGCGCTGTTATTAGTGGAACTGCTACAGCCCAACAACAAGGTGTATACCCTTTAAAATTGGCTATTTTGGCTTATGCACACGGAACTATTTTTGGCTCGACGACTAACTTCCCTCCTCAGCCCGATACTATAGATCGCTTTAGCTTGGTTGTGGGACAAGGTTCGGTAGGCATACAAACTGTTGATGCGAATAAAAATTTTAAAATATTCCCTAACCCTGCCAATGACATATTGCGCATTTGGATTAACGGACAAGCGGGTGAAACGGTAAGCTATACCATTAGCGATATTACAGGCAAGGTTTACCGCCAAGAAACTGTTGCTCTTGAAAATGGTGAAGTGCTAATTGGCACTACTACTAAAGGATTGGCAAAAGGTATATACATTGTACAGCTAAATACTGAAAATGGCATCTATGCTGAAAGATTGATGGTGGAGTAATTGGTGATTAGTTGCTGGTTATTAGTTATTAATAACCAGCAACTAAAATTGCCTACTCTATAAATTATTGTACCAAGCCAGTGCTTCTTTAATTTCTTGCGGGGTGCAATAGTTATCAATAGTTGCGCTGCCTATTTCTTCTAATAAGGTAAAATTAATGCCTTGCACAGTATTTTTCTTATCGGCACCCATTAGCTTTATTAATTCATCCCAATAGGTATCGTCAAGTTTTGGTAGGGTATAAAGGTTTTTGAAACAACCAACAATAGTTTGTAATTCATCACTACCTAATCCGTTTTTTTGTGATAAATAGCTTTCGCACAATATGCCTATTGCAACTGCTTCGCCGTGCAATAATGTTTCTTCGCTGTTTTCTAAAAACCACGATTCGGCAGCATGGCCAATGGTATGCCCAAAGTTTAGCAGCTTGCGTACCCCGTTTTCGTGTAGGTCTTCTTCTACAATTTCGTTTTTTATAGATACAGAAGTGGTTATTTGGTTTTTGAACCTACGTGGGTTAAACTCTTGCAGCTCAGCCCAATGGTCGGCATCAGATATTAAAGCGTGTTTCAGCATTTCGGCATAGCCTGCTTTGGTTTCCCTATCGGGTAAGGTTTTCAAAAAAGGAGGGTGAATAAAAACACCCAAAGGTTCTTTAAACAAACCGATATAATTTTTCAGCCCTTTGTAATCTACCCCCAGTTTACCGCCCACACTAGCATCAACCATGGCCAACAAACTGGTAGGTACATTAATAAAATATATACCGCGTTGAAAAACAGCGGCACAAAAACCACCCATATCTCCCATTACTCCGCCTCCAACATTTATTAGCAGCGATTTACGGTTAGCTCCTCGTTCTATCAAAACATCAAATATGCTTTCGCAGGTTGTTAAATTTTTATTTTCCTCACCTGCATCAACAGTTATAGCTTCGTACTCAAACCCTTTTAGCAAAGGCACACAGTGCTGTGCTGTATTTTCATCAGCCAAAACAAATATGCCCTCAAAATCACGCGAGTTGACAAAGTTGGCCAAATACTCTAAAGCATTATCGCTTATTACTATATGTTCGTTTATCAGTTGCATATTGTTTTATTGATTGATTTGTTGATTTTAAGATTAACTGATTTTGTCATAGTGAGGTTCTCGAACTACGACAAAAGTTAGTACCCTCTTTTCACAATTCCCCAGCCTATGCGTGCGCCTGTGTATTGGTCTACGGGGGCATTGTTTAGTAATTCTTCTATATGGGTATCAATTTCTGGAGTAAGTTGCACTTCTATGGCTTTGCAATTGGCATCTACTTGTTCAGGACGTGATGCACCAATAATAAGCGATGTAACAGGAGGTTTGTTTAGCGCCCAAGCCAATGCCAATGCTGCTTGTGTACAGTTTAAATCATCAGCTATTTTTTTAAGTTCGTCTTGCATATCAAAAAACTCATCCGTCATGCGTTTGCGGGGAAAATATGCACCTAAATCTTCACTACTCATACGCGAATCATCGGGCACATTATCACGGGTGTATTTACCTGTTAGTAAACCTTGCGCCAGTGGCGAGTAGCACACCAAGCCTAAACCGTCTTTGTGGCATACATCCATCACATCTACTTCTAGGCTACGGTTTAGCATATTGTATACGGGTTGATTGCTTATGGGTTTTCGCCATCCGTTTTTTTCGCAAATGCGCAGGGCATTTACTATTTGCACCGCACTCCACTGACTCACGCCCCAGTGCAGTATATAGCCGCGTTCTACCAAGTTGTGCATGGCGTAGCAGGTTTCTTCAAGCGGAGTATCTATATCGTAGCGGTGGCATTGGTATACATCTATATAGTCGGTACGCAAGCGCAATAAACTAGCCTCGCAGGCAGTGCGTATGTGGCGCATAGATAAGCCTTGTGCCATCCAGTGGTTGCTCATTGGACCAAAAACTTTGGTAGCTATTACAAACTCGCTACGAGTTTTACCGTGTAGCCATTCGCCCAGTACTTTTTCACTTTCACCCATATAGTACATATCGGCAGTATCGTAAAAATTGATACCGTTTTCTAGCCCTTTATTCAATATAGCGGTCATGTTTTGCCTATCGCCTTTTAGCTGAAAATTAAGCCACATGCCCATTCCTATTTCTGATATATATATGCCTGTATTGCCCAGTTGCCTGTATTTCATGTGTTTATCTTTTTAAGGTAGTAGTTTTCGCAGTAAGCAATTTAAGCACTTTAGCTATAAACAAAAAATGGCCTTTGCAGGCCATTATAAAATTATATGGTTTGCATATTAATTATTGTTTTGTCCATTCAATTTCTTCACTGAGGCAATCATCACGTTTTAAAGAAGTTTCAATTTGTGTCCTAAGACTTTCAATTGATTTTACGGCTTCTGTACCTCCGTCAAGTAAACCTACGTCATAAGTATACATTTTGCCATCACTAAATTTATAACAATACATAAAGTAACTGTTTTCGCCATTTGGCTGAGCATATACAAACGTTTTGCCGCCAATTTCCGTTACCCATCCCGTAAACTCATTGGTTTCAAGGCTATACATTGTACCTGTATTTTCTACAGTTATTGAATAGCTATTGGCAGATGCTTTTGTTATAATCACTTTACTAAATTCAGGGTCTTCCTTATTGGTTGTCCATGTACCTATAAGTTTTTTATCAATCTTTTCAGTACCTACATTTCCCGCAGGATAGTCTAAACCGATAGGACAGCCGCTAAGTAACACCATTACAGGCAGCAACATTATTAGTAGAAGTTTTGTAGTTTTCATCATGTAGGTTTATACATCAAATATCACCATAAGTAAATTATTTTTTCTACGATTTTTTTTAACCCTCACGCCCCTATTTTTGCACCATGCAAAAGCGCACTAAAATACCTGTTTGGATAAAAACAATTTGGACACGTACTAAACCAATTGCTATTTTATTGATGCAACTGTTTTTGCTGTTTACCATAGTGTTTAGGGTAGTGCCTATACCTTTATCGCCATTAATGGTATTGCGTCCTTCGCCCATAAAAAAAGAATGGGTATCGTATAAGAAGATTAACAAAAATGTGATGGTAGCAGCTATGACTGCCGAAGACCCTCACTTTGCAACCCACTGGGGCTTTGAGTTTGAGGCAATGGTAGATGCTGTTGAGGATAATATTGAGGGAAAAAAGAAACACCTACGCGGTGGTAGTACTATTAGCCAGCAAACGGCAAAAAATGTATTCCTTTTTCCTGGTAATGGTATTACACGTTATATACGCAAAGGGCTTGAGTTTCCCTTAACAGCTTGGCTGGAGTTGATGTGGAACAAACGCCGAATATTGGAGGTATACCTAAATATTATTGAAATGGGCGACGGTATTTATGGTATTGAGGCTGCCGCACAACATTATTACAAAACATCAGCAGCAAAACTAACCGCACAGCAAGCTGCATCAATAGTGGTTTGTTTTCCTAATCCTTTGAAAAGAAACCCATTGAAGCTAACACCGCGTTTGCAAAAAAGACGAAATAAATATGTGCGCTGGATGGCAGGCTTTAAATTGCCTGCCAATTTGCAACCCTAGAAACGTTGTTCCATTATTTTTATTAGGTAACGACCGTAACCGCTTTTCATCAGAGGTTGGGCGAGTTTTTCAAGTTGCTCTTTATTAATAAAGCCCATGCGATAGGCTATTTCTTCGGGGCATCCAATTTTTAGACCTTGTCTTTCTTCAATAACCTGTACAAATGTACCTGCTTGTATCAGCGAGTCTATTGTTCCCGTATCCAACCAAGCCGTTCCCCTATTCATTAGGGCTACTTTTAGGCGGTTGCGTTGCAGGTATATTTTGTTTATATCGGTTATCTCCAATTCACCGCGTGGTGAAGGTTTTAAACTTCGGGCATAGGCCACCACTTCGTTATCGTAGTAGTAAAGGCCGGGTACTGCGTAGTTTGATTTTGGTTTTTCGGGTTTTTCTTCAATGCTAAGCACATTCATATCCTCGTCAAAATCAACCACACCGTAACGCTCAGGATCGTTTACATGGTAAGCGAAAACTATACCACCTTCTGGGTCGTTGCAGGCTTGTAGAGTGCGTGAAAAGCCTGAACCATAGAATATATTATCACCCA